>PVBE010339964.1_pt1 | contig 120373 bp, 104 predicted proteins | sample 1631181 | NCBI WGS metagenome assembly PVBE01 (sample SAMN08397723, study PRJNA350692) | Marine metagenome, whole genome shotgun sequencing project. | isolation source: water | place: Pacific Ocean | collected 2012-04 | reverse complement strand
TCATTTGCTATGCCGACCTCACCGCAACGGGGCGTTATCTCCACTTCGTCGAAGCCTGGATGCGCCGCGTCCGCCCTTTCTACGCCAACACGCACACCGCTGTCTCTTCCACCGGTCGACTCATGACTCAGCTCCGTGAGGAGGCCCGTTCCGTGATCCGGAAGGCCACAAACGCCGGGCCCGACGATGAGGTGCTCTTCGTCGGCGCGGGAGCCACGGCAGCTGTCAACAAGCTCGTCGGGCTGTTGGGCCTCCGCATCAGCGAACCCCTGGAACGTGCCTACCACCTCTCCTCGCAGATCCCTCACAACGAACGCCCCGTCATCTTCATCGGCCCCTACGAACACCACTCCAATGAGCTGCCCTGGGTGGAATCCGTTGCCGACGTTGTCGAGATCACCCTCGCCGACGATGGCGGTCTTGACCTCGACGATCTCCAGCGGCAACTGCACGAGCACGGCGACCGGCCCCACAAGTTCGGTAGCTTCTCCGCCGCCTCCAACGTCACGGGCGTCCTCACAGATGTCGAAGCGGTCGCCCGGCTCTTGCACGCCGCCGGTGCCTTCGCCTTCTTCGACTACGCCGCCGCCGGCCCCTACGTCCCCATCGACATGCACCCCAGCGACGAGGCCGCCCGTCTCGACGCAGTATTCCTCTCGACGCACAAGTTCATTGGTGGACCCAACGCCTCCGGCATCCTCCTCTTGAATCGCGAACTCGCCCGTACCCGCACCCCGGAACGGCCTGGAGGCGGTACGGTCGCCTACGTGGCCGGGCCCGGCGAAGTCGACTACACGGAGCACCTCGCCGAGCGCGAAGAGGGCGGCACGCCGTCGATCATCGGCGATGTCAGGGCGGGCACGGCCTTCCTGGTCAAGGAGATACTCGGCGCCGGGGCCATTCGCGAACACGAGATCAACCTCGCCAACGTCGCCGTGCGACGCCTCGCCCGCCACCCACGCCTCCGCATACTCGGCTCCGTCGACCAACCCCGCCTCGCGATCATCTCCTTCAACGTCGAAGGCCTCCACCACGACCTCGTCTCGGCCTTGCTCGACCATCTCTTCGGGATCCAGAATCGCGCGGGCTGCTCCTGCGCCGGACCCTACGGACATCGGCTCCTGGGCATCGATCGGCCCCAATCGGAACGTTTCCGTGCCCAAGTGCACCGCGGCATCGAAGGGATCAAGCCCGGCTGGGTTCGCCTCACGATCCCGTTCTACGCCTCCACAGAAGACGTCAACTTCATGTTGGATGCCGTGGAGTTCGTCGCCAGCCACGGCGAGTCGTTCATCCCCTGCTACGAGCTGAACTGGTCTGACGGCGTCTGGCGGCACATGGAGTCGCCCACACCAGATACCCCCCCAATCGAGCTCACCGTCGCGTCGCTACGCGAAGCGGCGAACAGCTTCGCCGCCGGCGACCACGAATCCCCCATGTCGGATCTGGAGATCTTGCAGCAGCGCCGCCGCTATATGCGCGAAGCCCATGAGGCGGCCCGGAGCCTTGCCGATCGCTGGAATCACGACCCGCCCACCTGGAACCCGCCCACCGGCGACCCCAAAATCGACAATCTCACTTGGTTCCGCTTCACCGCCGCCACGCCGCTTCCCTAGCGACTGCCCTCAGTCCAGGTCGCTATCCTTGACCGGGCTTGAATCTTGAATGACTCAGCTCAAGCGAATCTGTGTGAGCCTGTGACGCGCAGACGAGAGGTTCGAAGAGAGGGCACCACGATGGAACAGCGGCAAATCGGCGATACGGACTTGGTCGTCTCCGCCCTGGGCTTCGGCACCTGGGAGATGAGCACCACGTCTTACGGCGAGATCGATGTCACCGAAGCCAGCAACGCCGTCGCTTCCGCCATCGATCATGGCATCACGCTCTTCGATACGGCTGAGGTCTACGGTCCCAATCACTCCGAAGAGATCCTGGCCAAAGCCCTCGGCCCCCGCCGCCAAGAGATCACCCTCGTCACCAAGGTCGGCTTCGCCTACGACGGCGACAAGGTCACGGGCCGCAACTCCAAGTATGGCCACCTCATCGAGCACACCGAAGGCTGTCTGCGCCGCCTCGGGACCGACACCATCGATCTCATGCTGATCCACTGGCCCGACCACGACACCCCCTTCGAAGAGACCATGCGGGCGCTTGAGCAGCTCAAGTCGGACGGGAAGGTTCGCCACTACGGTGTCTCCAACTTCACCATGGAGATGATGCGCGAATGCGAGAAGCATGGGCATCTCGCGGCCAACCAGGTCGGCTATCACCTCTTTGACCGCCGCATGGAGGCCGAGGTCCTCCCGTATTGCGCCAACACCCAGACGGGATTCATGGCCTACGGCAGTCTCGGTTTCGGCCTCCTCAGTGGCGCCTTCACGGAAGAGACGACCTTCCTCGATTGGGACTGGCGCAGCCGCGGCAAAGCCTTCGAACTCCCCCTCTTCGAGAAAGAGCCGTTCCTCAAGGAGCTCAAGGTTGCGACGCGGCTCAAGGAGTTCGCCGCCGGCTACGACAAGTCCCTGCCGCAACTCGCGCTCGCCTGGGTCCTCGGAAACCCCGCCGTCTCCGTCGCCCTCGTCGGCATGCGCAACGAGCGGGAGCTGGAGGAGAACATCGCCGCGATCGATTGGCGCCTCAACGACGACGACCGCGCCGAGATCGACAAGATCTTCACGGACGAGGGGGTCCCCACCCACGTCAACACCCCGCAGGCTGTCTGAGCCTATCCCCGCCAGACGCCGCGCCCCACGCTCAGCGACTCGGCCATCCACCCGGCACACTCGTCGCGAGCCACTTGACCAGGTCGGCCGTTACCTCGCCGGGCCGTTCTTGCGCCACCCAGTGGCCTGCCTGGATCGTCGTCTCCGTGAGATTGCTGCAATGCGCGCGCATGGGATCCGCCAGTCGCGACGTGGTGCACTCGCACGTGTAGTCGTACTGCGCCGCGATGAAGAGCACGGGCATCTCCAGGTTGCCATCGTTCACGGCGCGCACCGCATAGGCCGCATTCGCTTCGTGGTTCATGTAGTACGAGTTCGGCCCGAAGAAGCCGTTCCGCTCCAACGCCGCCACGTAGGCCGAAAGATCTTCCTCGCTCACCACGTCACCGTCCCGCGGAAGCTCCGGCGCCGCGCCACCACCACCGAACCAACCCCCGTCGCGACGGATCGCCGCTGTCGCGGATGGCATCCCCTGTCCCTCGGGATTCCCCTTGCGGAACAACAGCGCCATCGTGTTCCCAACGTTGGCCTCCATCGCCTCCGTCGCGGCCCCAAAGCTCTCCTCGTAAAAGAGTTGGTATTCCCACTGCCCCGCCGGGTACTCGCTCTCCGGGTAGATTGCGCGGTCCACGAGAGGCAAGCACTCGTCCAGCCCGCGCTCCAACGTGTAATACGGTACGCAGAGATTCGCGACCGCCAGACACCGATCCGGATGATGGCTCGCGATGTTCCACACCACCGGGCTTCCCCAGTCGTGGCCCACCCAGACGGCCTGCTCACGGCCCAGAGAATCCAGCAGACCGATCATGTCCGCCACGATCAGCTTCTGCGCGTAGTCCGCGTGCTGGTCATAGACCGACGACCGGCCGTACCCCCGCATATCCGGCGCCACGACACGGAACCCCAAGGCTGCCAGCGCCGGAATCTGGTGACGCCAGCTAATTGCCAGCTCCGGCCACCCATGTACGAAGATGACGAGGGGCCCATCGCTGGGTCCGGCCGCCAGGTACGACGTCATATGCGTACCCGTCTTCACCGCGTGCTCCGTGATCGATGTGGTTGGCGACACTGCATCCCCCGCTCGTGCAATCCGCGCTCCGGCACGGTCTCAGTTCGTGTGTACAAGTCGTGCGCACAAGCCTACCCGACGAGAACGCAGACGCGGACCTGGTCTACCATGCCCTCGCGCCCAACGCTCAGTTCTCTAGTGCAGAGGAGTCCCGACATGCCTCAGCAGTTCCAACAAGTCATCGAGTCCCAGGACGACCTCCGTGCCGTGGTCGGCACACCCCACGCGATGGCCGTCGACAAAGCGATCTCCGAGATCGACGAGCATTGCAGCGCCTTCATCGCGCGTTCCCCATTCATGCTGCTTGCTACGTCCGCCGCCACCGGCCGCTGCGATGTCTCCCCCAAGGGCGATGCTCCCGGCTTCGTCCGCGTCCTCGACAACCACACCCTCGCCATCCCCGATCGCCCCGGCAACCGCCGCGCCGACTCCTTCTCCAACATCGTCGAAAACGGGCACGCGGGGCTGCTCTTCATGGTCCCCGGTACCGATGAAACCCTCCGCGTGGAAGGCGATGCACGAATCGTCGCTGATCCTGACCTTCTTGAGTCCATGGCCGTCAATGGCCACGCACCAAAACTCGCTGTCGTCGTCGACGTGAAATCGGCCTTCCTGCACTGTGCGAAATGCATCCTTCGCTCGGACCTCTGGGATACGGAGACCTGGCCCGACCGGTCCCTCGTCCCCTCCGCCGGCGAGATGATTCGCGCGGCCACGCAGATCGAAACCCCCGCTGCCGAGATTCAGGCGGGCTACGACGAGTCCGTGAAAGCCCTGTACTGAGAAGAGGCGCACGATGACCGATGCTGCCAGCAACAAAGCAAGCGTTGGCGACGCCTTCGCCGCTTGGACCGCAGGTGACGGCAACGCCTTCTTCCGTCTCCTCGCGGAGGATGTCCGCTGGACGGTGATCGGCACCACCGCCATCTCCGGCACCTTCAACTCCCGCCGGGACTTCCTCGATCAGGCGGCCGGCAAGATCACCGCCGTACTCGCCAAGCCTTTGGTCCCGCGTCTGATCAGCCTCCTCGCTGACGGTGACCTCGTCTCCGTCCAGTGGGAAGCGACCTCCGAAACCAAGTCCGGCCGTCCCTACCGCCAGACCTACTCTTGGGTCGTCCGTTTTGAAGGCGAAAAGATCGTCGAAGGCACCGCCTACCTCGACACCGAACTCCTGACGGCGGTGCTTGAGGGCTAGCCGCTAGCGGAACGCCGGAATCACGGTCTCCGCGATCAGCCGCGTGTTCTCTTCCACGTAGTCCGGCGGACAGCCCTGCGCGAAGGCGATCGTCCGCGCCCCCGCATCGATGTACTCCTGGACCCGCGCAATGCAGTCCTCCGGCGACCCCGCCAAAGCATACTTGCCAACAAGCTTCGAAAAGTCCTGGTTGTATTGCCGGCTCAGTTGCTGATTCGCCAGGTGCAGCGCGGTCTCCCGGTCCTTGTGCACGCAGGTGAAAATGAACATCCCGCCGCGCACCGTCCCCGCCGGACGGCCCACCTCCTCCGTGAACGTCTCAATCTTGGCCATGCTGTCGGACAGCATCTCCGGCGTGTACATGTAGGGCATCCAGCCCTCGGCATAGCGTGCCGCCCGCTTCATCGCCGCATCCCGCCGTCCCGCAATCCAGAACGGCACCCGAGGTTTCTGTACCGGGTGCGGCGCGATCGTCACACCCTCGAGTGTCGTAAAGCGGCCCTCGAAATGCACGTCGTCTTCGGTCAGCAGCTTGTCGATTACCTCCAGCGCCTCGTTCGTCCGCGCCCCCCGCTCCTCGACCGGCACGCCGACGGCGCCGAATTCCTTTGGGTATTCGCCACCCACGCCGATTCCCAGATGGAACCGGCCCCCCGACACCACATCCAGGACCGCGACCTGCTTCGCCAGCAACGCCGGCGGGTATAGTGGCGCCAGCACGATGCCGCTAAGCAGCTTGATCCGCTCCGTCGCGCCTGCCGCCGCTGCCAGCGACACCATGTTGTTCGCCGTCGGGCCGTGAAACGCGATGTGCTCGCCGGTCAGGAGGTAGTCGTATCCCAGCGCCTCGGCGCGGCGCGCCTCCTCTTTCGCCCCGTGCAGCAGCCGCAGCGAAATCCCAAACTCCAGCGCCTCGCTCACAGCCGCTCCTTACTCGTCCCGGCCTTACTCATCACGAATCGAGGCCGCGATGTGTTCACCGATCATGATGCAGGTCAGATTCGTATTCGCCCGGGGCATCGTCGGCATGATCGACGCATCCACGACCCGCAGCCCCGCCACCCCATGCACTCGCCCGAACTGGTCGACCACGGCGGAGCCGTCCTCCGCCGGACCCATCTTCGCGGTACCCACCGGGTGGAAGATCTGAATCGCCGTGTCCCAGACATACTGATCCAAGGCATCGTCATCGTCGACGGTCTCTTGGTCGAGCAAGAGGATGGCCTCCGCTTGCTCCTGCACCCCCGCGGAATTGACGACGTCCCAGGCCATGCGCATCCCCTCCCGCATCCGCCGCTTGTCGGTGTCCGTGTCGAAGAAGTTCAACTCAATCCGCGGCTGCTCTGTCGGGTCCATGGAATCCACGCAGATCTGGCCCCGCGAATCGGGGCGCTGCAGCCCGGGGAAGACACCGAATGCCACTTCGACGCCGAAATTCTCCATCATCTCCGGCAGGTCCCGCAGATCGACGTGGTTCATCATGTACATCTGCATATCGTTCTCGTCGCCGCCGTCCGCCGTGTACCGCAGCATGCCCTGCACCAACGGCTTCTCCATGTCGATCACGCCCTCTTTCGGCGTGCAGAGGATCCCGGCCATCGGATGCTCGATCAGATTCTGACCAACGCCCGGCGACTCATGCTCCAGCGATATCCCCAGTTTCCCGATGTCCGCCTGCGGCCCAATCCCGGATCGCAATAAGATTGCGGGTGACTGCACCGCCCCCGCCGACAGGATGATCTCGTCACCCTCCACCCGCTGCACCTCGCCTCCGGCCTCCACCTCCAAACCAACGGCTCGCCCATCTTCGAACAAGATCTTGCGCACCAAGCAGTGCGGCCGGATCGTCAGGTTGAGCCGGTTCCGCACCGCCTGCAGATAGCCGATCGCCGTGGAGATCCGCGTGCGTCCCTCCCGGTTTTGCGCCATCGGACTGAACCCCGTCGCCCCAGGCGCATTGAAGTCGTCATGCAGCGGAGCGCCCGCCGCTACGCACGCCGTCCGAAACGCCTTTTGCAGCGGACGCAGCTCCTCCTCCTTCCAGCGGACCACCGGAATCGGCCCGCCTTTGCCGTGGAAGTCGCCGCTCTCGTCCTGGTCATCCTCCAGCTTGCGGAAATAGGGCAGACACTTCTCCCACGACCAGTCGTCGTTGCCCAGCTCCGTCCACTCGTCGTAGTCCTCGGGCACCCCGCGGATCGCGATCGCGCCGTTCACGGCCGATCCGCCCCCCGACACCTTGGCGCGCGTGTAGTCGATGTCCCGACCGGGCACCGCTTCCGCCTTGAAACCCCAGTCGTGATCGACGGTGGACGGCCAATAGGCGTTCAGCAGATCGTCGGGGGTCTTCTCGATGTCGGCATAGTCCGGACCCGCTTCCAGCAGCAGAATGCTGCGCTCCGGATCCTCCGACAAACGTGCCGCCAACACCGCGCCCGATGAACCTGCCCCAACAATGATGTAGTCGTACTTGGTCGTCATGGTCTAGCTCCCCCTTTGCCAGTCGCGAGAGTCTAGCCACTCTTCCATCGGCATGACGACTCGGGCCGCTAGACGGCGCCTAGGATCGTCGCCACCGCGCCCCCAGCCACGGCACCGCGCGCCACAGCTTCCGCCCCACACGCTGAACCCGGAAGACCCAGGCGCCCACCCGCAACAGCCGCGGCGCCCGCAGGTCGACCAGCGCGGCCTCCAAGCGGCCCAGCATCGCCTCGCCCAAGTCGGCGCCCCGCCCATCCGAGAACTCGATATTGGCCGCTGCGATTACGGAGATGAGCAGTTGCCGCACCATCCCCTCTCGATAGGAATATCGCAGCTGCCCCAGGCTCAGATCGGTGACGCCATGTTCCAGAAGCTGCTCGTAGTAGAAGCGCAGAAGCGCATCCTCATGCTGGCGCCGCAGCTCCGTCGGCACGCTCTCCGCCATGAAACGCGCCACATCGGTCCCCGCGGGATCCAAGGCCGCCATCTGCCAGTCGATGACTCGGGCGCTGCCTGACTCGGCGAAGAAGATGTTGTCCAGGCGCAGGTCGCCATGCGTAATCGTCAGCGGAGGTTGCGGCTCTTGACCAGTCACGTCATCGATGATCGCTTCCAACTGATCGGCAATGCTGACGGCCCCGGGATGGGAGGCTCCGTACGCCTCTCGAAACGCCGGCAACGCCGCCCGAAACTCCTCCGCGACGGAGCTGCGCAGGTCCGCAGGCCGATTCAGCCACTCCAGCTCAGGCTGGTGCTCGGCGTTCCACCAATGGGCGTGAAACCGCGCCAGCGCCGCGAGCACCGCTCGCGTATCGTCCAGATCGGCGCCAACCACTTGGTCACCCATCCGCGTGGCGGAGAGATCCTCAAGCACCAGCAGAAACGCCCCAGACTCTTCGTCGATGCCCGCGAAGTAGCAGGCCGGCGCTTCCGCCCCTGCCTGCGGGGCGATCTCGGTGTAGAAGCGAATCTCGTGGGCATAGAGATTTAATCGGCGGGCGAGTTCGCGAGCCCCTTCGTCGTCCGTCGCCACCTTCGCCACGACGGAACTTGGCGCTCCGCTCACGGCAGTGTTGTACTGAAGATGGACCTGCGCGAGCGACCCCATGAATCCATGACCGGCACCCATCGGCTCCACGACCGCCTCTGTCACGCGTCCCTCATCCAGAACGCCGGCATCCCGCAACGCGCCCGTCAGCCACTCCTCGGTCAACTGCGACAGCTCGGTTGGAAAAGCAACGACCACAACGGACTCCTCTCCGCACACATGAACCCAGCAACGACTGGACGATGGGCCAAGTCACCGAGCAGCGTCCATTGTCCGTTCCTTTCACATCTCCGTCGATTCGGAAAGTCGGCCTAGGCCATAACTGGCCAGCCACGCTACCTTCCAGCGAGACCAGCAAGCTCCCAGGGCAACTCATCCGTAAGGAATCCCTCATGCCGTACGTGCTCTACGAAGTCCAAGACCAGGTCGCCGTCATCACCCTCAACCGGCCCGACCGCATGAACGCGCTCGGCAGCGAACTCGGCGCCGAACTGCGTGAGGCCGAGGCCCGCTTCGCCGCCGACGACGACGCCCGCATCGGCATCTACATCGGCGCCGGGGACCGTGCCTTCTGCGCGGGCCGCGACCTCAAGGAGGTCGCCTCCGGTGGCGCCGCCTCCACCCCGCCAACCGCCGCCACTTTCGAACGCGGCGCGGTCGACCTGGGCAAGCCCACCATCGCCGCCATCAACGGCGCGGCCTACGGCGGAGGGTTGGAGAAGGCGCTCGGCTGCGACATCCGCATCTGCTCAGACAACGCGACGATGGCTCTCGCCGAGGTTAAGGTCGGTCTCTGTCCCCCCTCGGGCTCTTTCGCCCTGCCCCGCCTCGTCGGCCTCTCCAACGCCATGTGGCTGCTGCTCTCCGGCGAGCCCGTCGATGCCCAAGACGCGTATCGGATGGGGCTCGTCTCCCGCGTCGTCCCCCAGGCCGACCTCCTCACAACCGCCATACAGATGGCCACCACCATCGCCGGCAACGCCCCCCTCGCCATCGACGCCACCCGCAAGCTAGCCACGCTGGGTCTGGAAATGCCGCAGGACTACGCCCGGCGTATGGGCGCCAGTCTCGTCGCCTCCGTCTGGGGTTCCGAAGATGCCGTGGAGGGCGCGAAGGCCTTCGCCGAAAAGCGCCCGCCCCAGTGGCAGTCGCGCTAGCGGCGGCAAGCTCCCATCCGAGCTGCGGCTGGCACGCCCTTCTGAGCTACGGAGCTATCGAAAGACCGCTGGCTACTTCTCGTAGCTATCGAAAGAACGCCGCCCGACACTCTTCTGATTTTCGTAGATCGATCCCTGATTCGGCGCCGGCGGCAGCGGCATCTTGACCGGCACATCCGTCAGCCGCGGCGTCAACGTCGACTCCCCCGCGCACATCAGCCCCTCGTAGTAGTCCAGCGACATCTTGCCCAACCCCAACAGCGGCCAGGCGTCCGCCGCCGCGTAGCCGAACAGCAGCAGTCGACGTTCGCGGTCCGATCGATTCAGATCAGAGCCGTGCATCGTGCGGCAGTGGTGAAACGTCACGGTGCCGGCCTTCGCGGTCAACGGCACCGCATCCGCCGGATCGAAATTGAAGTGGTCGGGGTGGACGGCGCCGCAGAAGTAACCATCAACGTCGTGGTGATCTGGGCTCGGTCCTCGGTGGCTACCCGGGATCACGAGTAGCAGCCCGTTCTCCATATCGCAGTCGTCGAGCAGGATCCCGGCCGCAACCAAGTCGTCGTTCGTGTGCGGATAGAACGGCCAATCCTCGTGCCACTCCACGGGCGCGCCGTACTCCGCCGATTTCATGTTGAGCTTGTCGTTCTGGAGCCGAACGTTCGGGCCGATCAGCCGCGTGATCACCGCCATCAGCGACGGATGCTGCGCCAGCTCCCGGAAGAATGGCCAGTGAGCATGCGGCGACTTCAGCCGACGCACCCGCGGTTCTTCCGGCGTGTGGCTGTCCTCCAAGTCGTACAAGCTGTCGCTCGCATCGAGCCCTGCCGCACCCGCCACAACCGACTCCGTCTCCCGCCGCAACGCCGACATCGTCGCCTCGTCAAGCAGGTCTTCCACGACCAAGTAGCCGTTCTCCTGATAGAAGCTCACCTGCTCGTCCGTGATCGCGGGAAAATTGGTCGTCGTCATGCGTGATCTTCTCCATAGCGCAGGCCAGTCTCAGGGCGACGTCAGCGCATTTCGGCGGAGTATAGGTAGCCCCTCAGTCCCCCTGATCGGCGACCGTGATCCCGACCGGCCACCCCAGCCTTCCGCTCTCGCGCACGGGCTACACTCCGCCCCGGAGGCCACCACCTCTGACTGATCTGATCCGCTCCGAACTCGACGACCACGGCGTTCTCCCCGCCACCTTTAACCGCCCCGAAGTCATGAACGCCATCAACGACGCCACGATTCAAGCCCTGCGCGCCGTGATCGCGCGCGCCTCCCAAGACGACAATGTCCGTACCCTCGTGCTCACCGGCCAAGGCCACGCCTTCTGCGCCGGCGCCGACCTCTCCGGCGCCAATCCTGGCAGCGGTGGCGGTGCCTCCCGCTTCCAACGCCTCGACCGCCGCCGCGGCTCCGCCGAGACCGTCCAAGGGTTCGCCGACTGCGACGTCCCCATCATCGCCGCCATCAACGGGCCCACCGCGGGCGCCGGTTTCGGCATCGCCTGCTGCGTCGACATCCGCTTCATGGCCGCCTCCGCCCGCATGGGCACCATCTTCGCCAAGCGCGGCATCGCCACCGACTACGGCACCGCCTAGTGGCTGCCCCGCATCGTCGGCGCTCAGACCGCCTATCACATGCTCTACAGCGGAGATCTCCTCACCGCCGAAGAGGCACTCGCCGCCGGACTCGTCTATCGCGTCGTCCCCGGCGACCAACTCCTCGACAGCACGCTGGAGTACGCCCGGCGCATCACCGGCGGCGCTCCCCTGGCACAAACGCTCGTCCGGCGCCAAGTCATCCGCAACCAGGGAGCTCCCCATGAGTGAACTCCTGGAACTGGAATGGGTCAGCCAGACCATGGTCCTTGGCTCCGACGACGCCCGCGAAGGCTTCGCCGCCTATCACGAGAAGCGATCGCCTCGGTTCAAAGGCAGCTAATCCCGGCACTGGCGGCGAATCGAAGCCCACTCGGCAAAGTTCGCCTGGCCCACGGTTCGCGTACATGGCATACGCTCCCCAGACATCGGAAGCGGGTTCGGGCCAGCCTGAGCCGTCTAGTACGAAGGCGTGCGCACATGTCCACACAGCCGGACGACTGGCGAAAGACCGCCTGTGTCCTCTGCTCCAACAACTGCGGCGTCGAAGTCCAACTCCAAGGCCGCGCCATCGCGCGCGTCCGTGGCGACCGCGAGCACCCCCAGTCCGCCGGATACACCTGTAACAAGGCCATGTCCCTGGACCGCTACCAGAACGGCCGCGACCGCATCACCACGCCCCTCCGTCGCCGCCCCGATGGCGGCTTCGATGAGATCGATTGGGACACGGCGATCGACCTCGTCGCGGACAGCCTCGCCAAAATCCGCGACGAGCACGGCGGCGAGCGCATCCTCTATTACGGCGGCGGCGGCCAGGGCAACCACTTCGCCGGGGCCTACTCCACCGCGACGCGGGCCGCGCTCGGCATGCGCTACTCCTCCAACGGGCTCGCGCAAGAGAAGACCGGCGAGTTCTGGGTCGACGGCGGACTCTTCGGCGCCGCCGACTGCCACACCGCGCCCGACTTCGAACATGCCGAGGTCGCAATGTTCGTCGGCAAGAACCCCTGGCACTCCCACGGCATCCCCCGCGCCCGCGCCTTCCTCCGCCAGATCGCCAAGGACGACAGCCGTGCCCTCGTCGTCATCGATCCCAAGCGCACCGAAACGGCCGCCCTCGCCGACTACCACCTCCAGGTCAAGCCGGGGCAAGACGCCTACTTGCTGTCCGCCCTGCTCGGCGTCCTCGTCGAGGAGGATTTCGTCGACCAGGAGTTCCTCCAGGCCCACGCCATCGGCGCCGATGAACTCCTCGCCCACCTCCACAGCATTCCGATCAGCGACTACTGCGAGCAGTCCGGCGTCCCCGAAGCCGACGTGCGCGCCGTCGCCCGGCGCATCGGCGCAGCGCGCAGCGTCGCCGTGCTCGAAGACCTTGGCATTGAGATGGCGCCGCACAGCACGCTCAACTCCTACCTACAGAAGCTCACTTACGTCCTCACTGGCAACTTCGCCCGCGAGGGGGGGATCAACCTCCACACCAATCTTGGGCGACTCATGGGGCGTGGCCGCGACGAGGTCACCCCCGTCCAAGGCCAGCCCATCCTCGCCGGCCTCATCGCCTGCAATCACCTTCCCGGCGAGATCCTTAGCGACCACCCGGACCGGCTCCGCGCCATGTTCATCGAGAGTTCCAACCCCGCTCACTCCCTGGCCGACAGCCCCCGCTGGCGCGAGGCCATCGACGCACTGGAGTTCGTCGTCGTCATCGATGTCGCCATGACGGAGACCGCCCAGCTCGCCGATGTCGTCCTGCCCGCGGCCTCTCAGTTCGAGAAGGCCGAGGGCACCTTCTTCACCTACGAGTTTCCCCACAACTTCTTCCAACTCCGCCGCCCGCTCTTCCCCCGCCTCGGCGACTCCCTGCCGGAAGCGGAGATCCATCGCCGCCTCGTCCGCCGCCTTGTCGAAATCGACGATGAGACCCTGACCCCGCTGCACGCCGCCGCCGCTGACGGCCTCGAAGCCTACGACCACACCTTCAGCCAGTTCATGGAGGACCACCCCGAACTGAGGCGGCTCGCCCCGACCCTCCTCTATGAGACCCTCGGACCCACGCTCCCCCATGAAACGTCGGAGGGGGCGGTCCTCCTCGCCCTCGCCAAGACCTGCGCCGCCCGCTATCCGCAAGCCGTGCAAGCCGCCCTCCAGTTCGGAAACGGTAAAGACACCCCCCACCGCAAGAGCGACAGTATCGCCGACGACCTCGGCCTGCAGCTCTTCCGCGCAATCCTCGGATCCCCGAGCGGCCTCTACTTCTCCATCGACGATGACTACGCCGCGACCTGGTCCCGCATCGCCCACGAGGACGGCCGCATCCACCTGATCAACGATCGCCTGCTCCAAGAACTCACCTCGCTTAAAGACCTCCCAACTGACGATCGCGACGACGAGTACCCCCTCATCCTCGCCGCGGGCGAGCGACGCCTCGAAACCGCCAACACCGTCATCCGCGACCCGGCCTGGCGCAAGCGCGACCCGGAGGGCGCGCTCCGCATCCATCCCCAAGACGCCGCCGCCCACGGCCTCGTTGACGGAGGGCGCGCACGCATCGTCACCAAGCGAGGGACAGCAGAGACGGTCGTCGAACTCTCTGAGACCTTGCAGCCGGGTTTCGTCGCCCTCCCCAACGGCTACGGGCTCCGCTATCCCGATGAACGGGGCACGATACGCAGCACCGGCATCGCCCCCAATGAACTCACCTCGCTCGAAGACCAGGACCCCATCGCCGGCACTCCCTGGCACAAGCACGTCCGGGTCCGGGTCGAACCGCTCGCCCGGAAAGAGCCAGCCAACGCTTCAGGCTGAACCCGCCCGGCACACGGTGGGCCGGGGCGCCACCACTCAGTCGACGACCGCGGCCAGCGCCAAGTCGGACAGCTGATGCATCCGCTCAAAGTTGCGAGAGTCCTCCAGGGTGCCCGTCGTCAGGCAAACGAAGACCACGTCGCGCTCCGGGTCCACCCAGAACATCGTCGACCCCGCCCCGAGGCCTCCGAACGTGCCGGACGAAGCCGTGGCCCCGAAAGGCATCGGGAAGATCCCTTCGCCGCGCAAGAAGAAGCCCAGTCCCAAGTAGGCCGGGAACGGCTCCCAGCCTCGTGCCGCGCACATCCCATCGAAGATGTGATTCACCTCCAGACCCGTGTGGTTCGTCACGGCCAGCTGCATCAACGCCGACGAGAGGACTCGGCTGCCCCCTAGCGCACCGCCCCCGCGCAGCGCATCCCCGAAGCGAAACAGATCGTGCGCGGTCCCCAGCGCGCCGCCACCGGGCATTTCGAAGCTCTCGTGGTGGATCACATTGATCCCCTCCAGCGCCTCGGGCGGAATGATCGCAGGCGTCCAATCCCGCACGACCACCGGCGCGCGCCGATCGGCCAGATCCGGTCGCAGACTCAAGCTGGTGTTCGCCATCCCCAACGGCGCGAACAGATCCTCTTCCAAGATCTGCCGGAACGCCCGCGTACCGCCATCCAACCGACGCACGATCTCCCCCAGCACCGCGAACGCGCCGATCGGGCTGTAACTCACGATCCGCCCGGGAGTCGTCTGCAGCGGTTGATCCGCGACCGCCAGCGCGACGGCCGTCGTGTCTCCCGTCAGCGCCGGATCCATCGGCGGAGTCGCTGCGGGCAAGCCGGCGGTGTGGGTGAGCAACTGGACGATGGTGACGTGTTGTTTCCCCTTCGTCGCGAACTCCGGAATCACCTCCGCGACCGGCGTGAACAGCTGGATATCGCCACGATCGACGCGCTGTAGCAAGGCGATCGCAGTGAACGTCTTCGTGATCGAGAACAGATGGAACACGTCGTCGACATTCGACGGCCGCCCCGTCGCTCGCTCCGCGCAGCCGATCGCCTCGTGGTACACCACCTCCCCGTGCCGCGCCACCAGGACGACGGCGCCGTCGTACCGCTCGCGCTCCACATCCGCATTGACGACTTCGGTGATCCGGCCGAGCCGGTCCAAGTCCATCCCGTGTTGACGATCACCCATTGGGATACTCCTTCTCCTCGCACCGCTTCGGCACGCGGAATTCGCACATGGTGACGCATCGCATGCGGGCCGAGAAGAGGTGGGGACCGGTTTGTGCTCGGCCGAACCTCACCATCAGGATCGAGTCGGTTCACCGTCCGAGCGGAAGCTTCCCAGTTCGGGGCTCCACCTCACGCGATCCATCTGAAACTATAGAAACACGAAACCTCATGCACCGGCGAAGCGCGGGCGCATGAACCATGGGTCACCGCCCACTACGGGGCGCACCTCGGTCTTCACTTCGGGGACCGCCGGTTCTGGAGAGTGCCATGCCCCCTACCAACACGCCCCTGACGAAGCTCCTCGTCGCCAACCGCGGCGAGATCGCCATCCGGATCATCCGCGCTGCCGCCGACCTTGGCATCACCGCGGTTGCCATCCACTCCGAAGACGACGCCGACTCCCTCCACGTCCACAAAGCGGACGAGGTGCTCTCCCTCACGGGCCGCGGCGTCCCGGCATACCTGGATGCGGCACAGATCGTCGGCCTCGCCCGTGATTCCGGCTGCGACGCCGTCCACCCGGGCTACGGCTTCCTCGCCGAGAGCGCGGACTTCGCCCAGCAATGTGAGGAAGCCGGACTCACCTTCGTCGGCCCCAGTGTGGAGTTGCTCGGCCTGTTCGGGGACAAGGCCCGCGCTCGCACCGCCGCCAGCGCCGAAGACATCCCCGTGCTGCCCGGCTCCGACGGCCCCACATCCCTCGAAGACGCGCAAGCCTTCTTCACGGCCCTACCCGCCGGCAGCGCCATGATGATCAAAGCGGTCGCCGGTGGAGGCGGACGCGGCACCCGCGCGGTCACCCGGATCGAAGACGTCCCTGACATGTACGAACGCTGCCGCTCCGAAGCCGCGGGCGCCTTCGGCGACGGCAAACTCTATATGGAGCAGTTCGTGCCACGCGCCCGTCACATTGAGGTGCAGATCTTGGGCGACGGCCGGGACGTCATCCAACTCGGGGAGCGTGAGTGCAGCGTCCAACGTCGCTACCAAAAGATCGTCGAGATCGCCCCCGCGCCTGGCTTGCCAGATGGACTACGGGCGCGAATCATCGACGCCGCCCATCGCATGGCGACTGCCGTCACTTATCGCAGTCTCGGCACCTTCGAGTTCCTCGTCCCTTCCGACGACCTCAGTCAGGACTCCCCCTTCTACTTCATCGAGACCAACGCCCGCGTTCAGGTCGAGCACACCGTGACCGAGGAGGTCACCGGCATCGACCTCGTCCAAGCCCAACTCGGAATCGCGGCGGGGCAGTCACTCGCCGACCTCGGCCTGGCGCAAGCTCAGATCCCGGACCCGCGCGGCTTCGCGATCCAAGCCCGCGTCAACATGGAACGCCTCACCGCCGACGGCCAGACCCTCCCCGGCGCTGGCACTCTCACCGCCTTCGACCCGCCCGCCGGTCCCGGCGTCCGCGTCGACAGCTACGGCTACGTCGGCTACACCACGAGCCCCGCCTTCGATTCACTCCTCGCCAAAGTCATCGGCCACTCCTCGTCACCCGACTTCGCCGACACCGTCCGTCGCACCTCGCGATCCCTGAGTGAATTCCGCATCGACGGAGTCCAGACCAACCTCACGTTCTTACAAAACCTCCTCAATCACCCCGACTTCGCCGCCGCGGGCATGTACACCACCTTCGTCGAGGATCACATCGCCGAACTCGCGGGTGCGGCGGAGACGGCTTCGGGCACTACCTCGGACAGTGCCCCGAACCAAGCCCACCCGCGCCGCTTCATAGAGCCAGCCACGGCCAGCGCACCCTCCGCTGGGGGGGACGGCTTCGCCGGAGCGCAGGTCGACAAGAAGGATCCGCTGGCACTCTTTGCCTACGACCAGTCCGTCAAAACGGCGCAAGCAGACATCAGCGCCAGCAGCGACGACGCCAGTCCCGATCTGACCGCCCCGGATGGCTCCATCGGCGTCGCCGCCCCCATCCAGGGCACCATCGTCAGCATCTTCGTCAGCGAAGGCGACACGGTCGTCCAAGGCCAGCAGATCGCGGCGCTGGAAGCGATGAAGATGGAGCACATCATCGTCGCCGACCGCAGCGGCTTCGTCCGCCGCGTCACGATGGCCGTCGGCGACGTCATCCGCGAGGGCTATCCCCTCGTCTACATCGAAGAAGCAGAAGTCGACGGCGATGCGATCGAAGCGGCGGCGGAACTCGACCTCGACCACATCCGTGACGACCTCGCGGAGCTCTACCACCGCCGCTCCTTCACACTGGACGAGAACCGCCCCGACGCCGTCGCCCGCCGCCGCAAGACCGGGCATCGCACCCCACGCGAAAACATCGACCGACTCATCGATGCGGGCAGCTTCCGCGAGTTCGGCCCGCTCGTCGTCGCCGCACAGCGCTCCCGCCGCAGCCAAGATTGGCTCCGCGAGCGCACCCCGGCCGACGGCCTCGTCGCCGGCATCGGCCGCGTCAACGGCGATCTCTTCGACGACGAAGTCTCCCGCTGCATCGCCGTCCACTACGACTACACCGTCTTTGCGGGCACCCAAGGACAACGCAACCACTACAAGCAGGATCGGATGTATGAGCTCGCCAACCGCTACCGCATCCCCCTAGTGCTCTTCGCCGAGGGCGGCGGCGGCCGACCCGGCGACACCGGCAGAGAAGGCGGCGTCGGGCTCGACACCTACACCTTCACCCAGTTCTCCAAGCTCAGCGCCAAGGTCCCACTCGTCGGTGTCACCTCGGGCCGCTGCTTCGCCGGCAATACCGCCCTGCTCGCGTGCTGCGACGTCATCATCGCCACGCAGGACTCCACCGTCGCCATGGGCGGCCCGGCGATGATCGAAGGCGGCGGCCTCGGCGTCTACACGCCGGAGGAGGTCGGCCCCATGTCCTTCCAGGTTCCCAACGGCGTCATCGACATCCTCGTCAAAGATGAGAACGAAGCTGTGGACGTGGCCAAGAAGTATCTCTCCTACTTCCAGGGCACGACCCCCGAATGGACCGCGCCCGACCAGCGCCGCCTTCGCCATATCGTTCCCGAAAATCGCGTCCGCATGTACGACATGCGCGATGTCATCCACACCCTCGCCGACGAGGACTCCGTCCTCGAAATCCGTAAGGACTTCGGCGTCGGCATCATCACCGCCTTCATCCGCGTCGAAGGCCGTCCCCTGGGCCTCATTGCCAACAATCCCCATCACCTTGCCGGCGCCATTGACAGCGACGGCGCCGACAAAGGCGCTCGCTTCCTCCAACTCTGTGACGCCTTCGATCTGCCGGTGCTGAGCCTGATGGACTGCCCCGGCATGATGGTCGGTCCGGAAGTAGAAGCCACGGCACTAGTCCGCCATTGTGCCCGCATGTTCAACACCGGCGCCAACCTCTCGGTCCCCATGTTCGGCCTGATCATCCGCAAGGCCTACGGACTTGGCGTCCAGGCCATGTGCGGCGCCAGCTCCATGGTGCCCCTCTTCACCACCGCCTGGCCCACCGCCGAGTTCGCCGGTATGAACATCGAAGGATCGGTCAAACTCGGCTACCGCGACGACCTCGCCGCCATCGAAGATCCCGAAGAGCGCCTGGCGAAATACGAGTCGATGGTCGCCGCCGGCTATGAGCGCGCCAAGGCCATCAACTCCGCCGTCTACTTCGGCATCGACGACGTCATCGACCCCGCCGAGTCACGCGATTGGATCATGACCGGCCTCCGCAGCCTGCCGCCACAGCCCGTCCGCACCGGCAAGAAGCGCCCCTACATCGACACCTGGTAGCGCCTGCTTGCACCGCTTCGGACTCAGTACAGTGCGCAGGAGCGCCGTCGAAATCGGGACGCCGCCGGAGGCGAGAATCGCTCTCCGCACTTAATCTGGAGCGACTCAGCTAGACTTCCGCCGCACCTGAAGCGAGTTCCATGCTGGAAACCATCATCTCCCTCTTCTCCGCGATCGGCGCCTTTGGCAACGTCGCTTTCCTCACGGTGGCCGCCGGGGTGGGACGGGTGCTCAATTCCGATCGCAAGGACCAGAAAGATCTAGTCGCTCGACGCGTCACGATCGCGCGCAGACGCCTGCGACGCCGTACGACTCTTCGCGCCGCGCGAATCCGTCGCCGCACCGCCTGCTCGGCGCGGCGATCACCATCCTGGCGCTGGGGGTTACGCAGTGGCGACGGCTGCGCCGCGCCAGCACCATCGACCGCCGCCTCCCCCGGCGCCGCCGGTCGACGCCAAACTCAGGTGACGACGAATCCTCGGACTAATTTCTTGGGATCAGGCAGCGTCCGCCCGCATTTCACAACGCTCCATGCCCAGCTACGTGTCAGATCACAGCCTCGTCCTGGAGCCGGACGATGTCAGCCCAGGTGTAGCCCAGCTCCAGCAGCAACTCCTCCGTGTGCTGACCAAGTTCTGGCGCGGGACCCCGCGGCTCGATCCGCGCCTCCGACATCGCGACCGGAGTGCCCACGATCTTGATCGGCCCGATCGCGGGGTGTTCCACCTCGCGGATATACCCGTTCACCAAGGCCTGCTCCCCGTCCACGATGTCGTCGTAGTTCTGGATCGGCCCCACCAGGATCTCGGCGGGTTCCAATAGGTCGAGCCACTCTTGCGTCGTCCGGCGCGGGAACACCTGATCCAGTTCCGCTCGGAGTTCAGCGCCATTGCCGTAGAGGGTCTCGGGCGTCGCAAAGCGCGGGTCTTCGATGAGCCGCTCCGCCCCGATCAGCTGGCAGAACCGCGGAAACTGATCCGGCATCACGCCCCCCAAGCAGAGATGGCCGTCCGCCGTCTCGAACGCTCCCCAGGTCCCACTCGTGATCAACGTGTGCCCACGACCCGCGCGCCGGATTGGCTCCCGTGTGATCGCATGGTGCGTGATCTCCCAGGCCTGCATCGCGATCGCCGTCCCGTACAGCGAGACATCGACCGCCTGCCCCTTCCCCGTCTGGTCCCGATAGCGCAGCGCCGCCAGGATCGACAGTGCCTCCACCATCCCCGAGGTGTGATCCGCCACCGCCGCCCCAGCCGGAAGCGGCATCTCCCCTTCGTACCCGGTCACATCCATGATCCCGCTGGCGGCTTGGCCCAAAACGTCGCGACCGGGCTTCGTCGCCCAGGGCCCCTTCGGCCCAAACGTCGACGCCGTCACGAAGATGATGTCCGGCTTGATCTTTCGCAGCGCCTCGTATCCGAAGCCCAGGCGGTCCAGCACGCCGACCCGCCAGTTGTTCACGACCACGTCACTCGTTGCCGCGATTTCGTGGACGATGCGAACGGCGTTGGGCTGCTTCAGGTCCAACGTGACGCTCTTCTTGCCTCTATTGTGCACGGTGAAGTACGGACTGATCCCTTGCAGCTCGGGATCAGCCGCGGCCGCCGAGCGCGACAGCTCGCCCGTCTCACGACGCTCAATCTTGATCACCTCGGCGCCCATATCGGCCAGAATCGCGGTGCCCCACGGTCCCTGGATCTCCTGCGAGAAGTCGAGGATGCGCACACCCTCCATGATCTCCGTCATCGCTGTTCTCCGTTCCCCGCCGGCCCGTTCGACCGGTCTGGCATCCGGCCTCTGAGCTAACAGGTTCGGCGGCGGACGTCACCCCCGCCTGATGAGCTTGCGGGACCGGCTTGCGGGATACCGGCCGCCTCACGAGAATGCGCCCTATGACCAACACCGACCTCGTCTCCCGCCGCGAACGCCTGCTCGGAACCGGTACGCCACTCTTCTACGACGACCCCGTCCAGATCGTGCGTGGTGAAAGCGTCTGGCTCTACGACGAAACCGGCCGGCGTTACTTAGACATGTACAACAACGTTCCCTGCGTGGGCCACGCCCACCCCCACGTCGTGGAGGCGATGCAACGCCAGGCTGAAACCCTCAATGTGCATAGCCGCTACCTGCACGAGGGCATCCTCGACTACGCCGAACGGCTCACCGCGCTCCACACCGATCCGATCTCAACGGCCATCTTCACCTGCACCGGCACCGAAGCGAACGAAGTCGCGATCCAGATGGCCCGCGCCGCCACAGGCAATCGAGGCATCATCGCCTCGGACTCCGCCTATCACGGCAACAGCACCGAGGTCAGTAAGCTCTCCCGCCTCGGCAGCCGCGAAGCCCGCGGCCTCGAGCCAGAACCGGAATACCAGTCGTTCCCTTTCCCTGAGCAATACCGATCGCTCAACGACGGCGCCTCAGAACAAGAATTGCTCAACCTCTATCTCAACGAAGTCCGCAAGGCGATCGCCGAGCTCCAATCGCGCGGCGTCGAGTTGGCCGCCATGCTGCTCTGCCCGATCCTCGCCAACGAAGGCATCCCCAACATCCCCACGGGCTTCATGGCCCAGGCCACGGAGATCGTGCATCAAGCCGGGGGCCTCGTCATCTGCGACGAAGTCCAGGCGGGCTTCGGTCGCACCGGAAATTGGTGGGGATACGAGACGTCCGATTTTCTCCCCGACATCGTCAGCCTGGGCAAGCCCATGGGCAACGGCATGCCCTTGGCTGGCGTCGTTGCGCCTCTGGAGCTGGTCAACGCCTTCCGCCAGAAGGCGCGCTACTTCAACACCTTCGCCGCCAGCCCCCTCCAAGCGGCGGTGGGGATGGCCGTCATCGACGTCATCGAGCAAGAGGACCTCGTCCAAAACGCTGCCGATATCGGCGAGTACATGCGCGACGAACTGCGAGGCATGCAGGAGTTCTGCGAGCCCCTGGCCGAGGTGCGCGGGCACGGTCTCTTCGTCGGCTTGGAGTGGGTTAGCGACCGACACGCCAAGACCGCCGACCCGCAGGGCGCAGACCAAGTCGTCAACCGCCTCAAGGAGAAGGGGTTCCTGCTCAGCCGCGCCGGAATCTTTGGCAACGTCGTCAAGATCCGTCCGCCCTTGCCCTTCCAGCGCGAACACGCTGACCTCTTCCTCTCGGCCTTCGAAGAGACCATTCGCGAACCCGTCTAACCATGGAGACCGACCGTTCCGAGCTCCTCGCCGCCGCCCACCAAGCGGTCGAAGCCTGGCCGATCGACCCCACCCACATCGAACTCGCCTCCCTCAGCGAGAACGCCGTCTTCCGCGTCGACGCGACCAACGAACGCAGCTACGCCCTCCGCATCCACCGGCCCGGCTACAACACCCTGCAAGAACTGGAATCCGAACTCGTTTGGACCGATGCCCTGGGCGCTGCCGGCATCGGCGTGCCCACAGCCATCCGGACCAGAACCGGTACCGGGTACGCCCCCGTGATGATGCCGGGTTGGGCATCCCCCCGCCAGGTCGGACTCGTCCAGTGGCTGCCGGGCAAAACCCTGGCTGCTGCCATGGAGGCTGCCGCCATAGGGGAGGTGCAAGCCGCCGGCATGGCGGAACAGCAAGATCCCACCGGCGCCGAACAGGCCTTTGCCCAGCTCGGGCGCATCGCCGCCCGCATACACAATCAAGCGTCCACTTGGGCACCCCCGCCGGGTTTTGCACGCCGCGCTTGGAACGCAGACGGGTTAGTCGGCCCCAACCCGCTCTGGGGGCGATTCTGGGAGCTCCCGCAACTCAACCCAAGCCAACGCGATCTCCTCGTGCGCACGAGGCAGGCCCTATGGGCCACCCTCAGCGACTACGGCTCCGACCCGCAGACCTACGGCCTCATCCACGCCGATCTCCACCCCTACAACGTCCTCGTCGACCAAGACCGCCTCACCGTGATCGACTTCGACGATGCGGGCTTCGGCTGGCACCAATATGAATTGGCTGTCGCTCTTCCTTCCCGTCCCGGGCAACAAGGCAGCCGCGCAACGCTCCAGGACGCACTCGTCACGGGATACCGCGCCGAGCGGCCCCTGTCCGATGATGCGCTCGCGCTGCTTCCCGCCTTCATGCTGATCCGGATGCTCGTCATGATGGGCTGGGTACATGCTCGCCCCGAGCTCGGCCACGGCGCCCGCATCACACCGCTCATCGAAGCCGCCTGCGCCGAAGCGGACGCCTTCCTTGCGGGGACATTGTCCTAACTGCCGCGCACTAACTACCGCTCCTCAGCCCAGACGACCTCTGTCTCCCACAACGTCGCGATCTCCTCCGGCGTCCGTCCCGATTCGATCAGCAGCGCCTCGGTCTGCTCGCCCCCCAGCACACCGGGTCCATACTGATCGGCCCCGCCATCCACCTGCACCAGCGGTCCCCAACGACGCAACATCCCCATCCGTCCATGTTCCGACTCCGGCGCGAACCCGTTTACTCGCACATGTTCGTCGAGTGCCCAGAAGTCCCCCACCGTCGCCCCATCGGCCCGCACGCAACCAACACCAGCACCGATCAGCAGTTGCTCCCACTCGTCCGCCTGACGCGAAAGAAATAGGTCGCTCAACTCCGCGGCGAGCGCATCCGCGTTCTCCGCCCTCGAATCGCTCGAACCAAACCGAACGCCCTCCACCAGATCGGTGCGTCCCACTACCTCGCAGAACGTCGGCCACTGATCTTCAATCGCCACGAACACCCAACTCTCACCCGCCGCCGGGTACAGCCGGTAGCAGGGCCCCGTTCCGTACAGCTCCGCATCCACACGCGCCCGCGGCGCCTTCCCTTCGTACGACAGAAAGTCCTCGCCGTTGGCATACGCATTCGCCGTCAGCATGTTCGCGAACACCTGCTGCCCCACCCCGAATCGACGCCGCGCCAGCAACGCCAATAGCGTCGCTGACGCCACGACCACCGAGGTATTGGGATCCGGGTTCGCCTCATTCGCCCGCATCAGCTGCCGCGCCACCTCTCGCACCTCGTCCAGCGACTCACACCCCTCCGGCGGCGTTCCCGCCCCGGCCTGGTGCAGCGCTCCACCGCACACCGCTCCCGGCACCGGATGCGCCGATGGTCGACGCGCGCTGGGGCAGTCCGGTCCATACCCATTCGCCGAGACCCACACGATCCCCGGTTGCAGCGCCTTCGCCGTCTCGTAGTCGATCCCCAACCGCTCCGGCACTCCGGGCCGGTAGTTGTGCACGATCGCATCCGCGCCTCGGATCAAATCCGCGACGATCGCCTTGCCCTCTTCCGACTTCAGATCGATGCAGATGCTCTCCTTGCCGGCGTTTGTCTTGGCAGCCATCACCCCCAACGGCCCCATGCCCCGATACGGATCGCCGCCCACCGGCTCCACCTTGATCACTCGCGCCCCGAGGTCCGCCAGCATCGACGTCGCCAACGGCGTCGCGATAATCGTCGCGAACTCCAAAATCGTGATCCCCGCCAGCGGCATCCCCTGCGCTGAGTTCGCGTCTCCAGCCCCGCCATCGTCCATCGCTACACTCTGACTCGCCGACAGAACCTCCCGCGTGTCCGCCCCGGGCTCGCTCCCGGGTGCCCCGGCGCGCCCTGGCGTCGCCATCAACTGGGCGATCGGCCCCAGCTGCCGTACCGTCCCCAATCGCGGATGCTCGACATCCAGAATGTCCCCGTTCGCGATCATGTCGGGATGGGACAACGCCTCTTGCGCCGTCGTGTAGGGCTCCGCCGCCACGTTGCCGCTGGCGTGGAAGGCCTCCATCCACTCCGCCGCGCTGCGCTCCTGCATTCGCGTCAGGATGCGGTCGCGCGCGATCTCGATCGCTTCCGGCTCCCAGGTCGCGGGATGGCCCTGGAAACGCTCCTCCAACAACATCTCCGTCAGATCCGTGGCCTGCAAGAACGCGATGAAGAGGTGCTCCAGCAGATTTCCCATCTGCATCCAGCGGCCATCTCCCGCCAACAGCGGGTGATAGTTCAGTGTCGGCATGCCGGGGACGAGCAGCGCGAGACTGGCGAACAGCTCCGGGTCCTTTGCCGCGAGTTGGGTCAGAGTCATCCGCAAGAGGTCGTATGACATCAGGCCTTGCAGCAAGCTCGTCTCGACCAGTGCACCCTCGCCTGTCGCCTCACGGCGCCACAACGCCGCGACGATCCCTTGCACCGCCCCTTGCGACGCCGCGTGCGATCCAACCTGCACCGCCGCGAAGGCCGGGCCTTCCCGCTGCCGCTGCCCGCTGAACGACATCATCCGCCCCGACTTCGCCGCCACCAACCCCTCGTCCACGGGGTAGTCGACGTAGGCACCCTGCCGCCCCCAGCCCGTCACCTGGCAGTAGATCAGGCTCGGTTTGCGTCGCGACAGCGAGGCGTAGTCCGCGCTGCACGCCTCGGCTTCGCCCGGCCGGAACGACGTCAGCACGATGTCCGCCCCATCGACCAACCCCAGCAGGCCCTCCCGCCCCTCCTTCGTTTGCAAGTCCAACGTCACGCTACGTTTCCCACGCAGCCACCACGGCGACGCGGGCAGCGCCCGTCCCAGATCGCCCCCCGGCGGCTCCACTTTAATCACCTCGGCGCCAAAGTCGCCCAGCACCATGCTGGCGATCCCACCAACCTGCCCGGAGCTCAGATCCAGCACGCGGTATCCGTCGAGCGGAGCGGCGTGGCTATCGGGAGTGTGTGACGGAGTCCTTGGTTGTGTCGACATGGCGGAAGGATACCCGCCGCGCCGGTCAACGTGGAGTCGGGCCACCAACGTACGCGACGCAACAGCCATCACCTGTATGGGATACTTTCCCGGTCACGAGGCCCCGACCCCAGACCGGTCCCAACGCGAGGAGAGATCAATGCGTGAAGTCGCCATCGTCAGCCCGCTGCGCACGCCCGTCGGTCGCTTCGGCGGCGCCTTCAAAACCATCTCCGCCTCCGACCTCGGAGCCGCTGTCGTCAGCGCCCTGCTCGACCGCACCGGCGTCGACCCGGAACGCATCGACGATGTGATCCTCGGCCACGGCTACCCCAGCGGCGAAGAGCCCGCCGTCGGCCGCCTCGTCGGCCTCAAGGCCGGCCTCCCCATCGAAACCCCCGGCTATCAACTCGACCGACGCTGCAGCTCCGGCCTCCAGGCCATCCTCAACGCCGCCATGATGATCCAAACCGACAACGCCGATGTCGTCGTCGCCGGCGGCGTCGAATCCATGAGCAACGTCGAGTTCTACAGTACCGAGACCCGCTGGGGCAGCCGCAGCGGCTCCATTACCCTCCACGACCGCCTCACCCGGGCCCGCACCACCGCCTCCCCCGAGGAACGGGTTGGGTATATCAGCGGCATGATCGAAACCGCCGAGAATCTCGCCGAGCAGTACGACATCTCCCGCGAGGCCCAGGACGAATACGCCCTCCGCAGCCACCAATGCGCCGTCGCCGCGGCCCAAAGCGGCCACTTCGACTCCGAAATCGTCCCGGTCGAAGTCCCCCAACGGCGCGGCGATCCCGTCACCGTCTCGCAAGATGAAGGCCCCCGCGCCGACACGTCCCTGGAGCGGCTCAGCGCTCTCCGCCCCGTCACCGAGGGTGGCACCGTCACCGCGGGCAACGCCAGCGCCCAGAACGACGCCGCCGCCATGTGCCTCGTCGTTGCCGCCGACAAGCTCGCAGAACTGAACCTCGAACCCATGGGCTACCTGCGCGGCTGGGCCGCCGTTGGCGTCCACCCCGCCTACATGGGCATCGGTCCGGTCCCCGCCGTCGAGAAGCTCCAGGCCAAGACCAACATCGCCCTCGCCGACACCGATGTCATCGAACTCAATGAGGCCTTCTCCTCGCAAGTCCTCGCCGTCCTCAAGGGCTGGGGCGTGCACGACGCCGAAGAGGTCGACGCCAAGGTCAATGTCAACGGCTCGGGCATCTCCCTCGGCCACCCCATCGCTGCCACGGGCGCCCGCATCCTCGCCACCCTGCTCAACGAGATGGAGCGTCGCAACGCCAAGTACGGCCTGGAATCCATGTGCGTCGGTGGCGGCCAGGGCGTCGCTGCCCTCTTCGAGCGCCCCTGAGCTCCGGCATCCCTCTAGATTTCGGGCGCCAACGACGACATGAACGCCCGCGTCCTGGCCCGCTCCTCTGCGTCGCCGAACACCGCCACACCTAAATCAGTCACGCCCACGTCGCTGAAGTGGCTGAGCTTCCGCTCCACCTCCTCCTCGCTGCCTAGGATGGCGACATCCGCCGGTCCCTCCGCCCCCTCGCGGTCCAACATCCCCCGGTACGACGGGAGATTGTTGTAGTTCGCGAACTGCTCCGCCGCCGCCGCGTGCGCCGACTCCGCGTCGCTCGTCAGCATCACCGGCAACGCACAGACAATGCGCGGCTCCGGGCGACCCACGGCCGCCGCCGCCTCGCGCAAGCGCGGGCCCACGTAGTCCTCCACCGTCTTCGGTCCGCTCATCCAGAGAATCGTGCCGTCCGCCAACTCCGCCGTCAGCTTCAACATCGACGGACCCAGCGCCGCCAGCAGGCAGGGCACCGCCGTCGCATCCGGGATGTCGAGCTCGCCAAACCCCGTGTACTGCTCCCCCTTGTACTGCGACGCCTCACCCCGCAACAGCGGCATCAGCACCGCCAGATACTCCCGCATGTGAAGGGCCGGCTTCTCGAACGACATCCCCAACATGCCCTCGATCACGACCTGGTGCGAGAGCCCAATCCCCAGACTGAAGCGGCCCCCGCTCACGGCTTGCGCCGTTCGCGCCTGCTGTGCCAGCGCAAAGGGGTGCCGCGGATAGGTCGGCACCACCGCCGTCATCAACTCGATTCGCTCCGTCGCCGCCCCCGCCATCGTTAGCGCAATGATCGCATCATGCGTGAAGATGTTTGCCATCGCGAACGTCGCGAACCCCTCCACCTCCGCCTGCTTCGCGTCCGCCACGATCGAGTCCACGCTGGGCGCTCCGCCCGTCGATCCGGTCATCAGTCCAATGCGCACGGGGACTCCTCCTTGAGATCCTCAGCGGTCACGAAGTTCAGACTAGGCGTCGAGCCTCCCCAGCCAGTTCAGCAATGCCGCGTTCACCTCAGCCGCCTTCTCCTGCTGCACCCAGTGCGCCGCACCCGGAATCAGCACCAGTTCCGACAGGCTCGGAACGACCTCATGCATCCGTGCCTGCGCTTGTGCATCGAAACCCGCGATCACCGGATCCTTCTCACCCGCGACGAACAACGCAGGCTGCGTCACCTTCGCCTCGGCCAGCTCCGGTGTCGTCTCCCAGTTGCGGTCGAAGTTGCGGTAGTAGTTGATCCCGCCTCGAAAACCGGCCCGCTCGAACTCCCCCACGTAGTAGTCCAACTCCTCCTGCGACAGCCAATCCGGCAGCGGCTCCGCCGGCACAAAATCCTGCAGCCAACCGGGCTCGCGCTGCGGCCCGCCCCATAACAACCCCACCTCGGACGCTGGCAACCGACCGTAGACACGCGAGAGGAATCCACGCGGGTCCGCGTCGAACTCCGCCTCGGCCACACCCAGCTCTTGGAAGTACAGGATGTAGAAGAAGTCCTCGCCGCGCATCGCCTTGAAGGCCTGCGTCGGCGCCACCGGCATCCGACCCGCGAACGGCACGCTCATGCCGCAGACCGCCCGCGTCCGATCGGGGTGCAGCAGCGCGAACTGCCAGGCGATGATCGCGCCCCAGTCATGCCCCACGATCACCGCGTCCTCGGCATCGATCTGATCCAACAACCCCACCACGTCGTCGCAGAGGTGATGGATGTCGTAGTCCTCGACGGCGTCCGGCGCATCGGAACGCCCATACCCCCGTTGATCCGGCGCGATCACGCGATATCCGGCGTCGGCTAACGCGGGGATCTGATGGCGCCACGAGTACCCGGACTCCGGCCAGCCGTGCAGCAGTACCACCGGCGGTCCCGTTCCCGCTTCCGCGACCCGCAACTTGATCCCGTTCGTCTCCCACATCCGCAGGTCTGGTTCGGTCATAGCATCTCCCCCAACTCGACTCCGGTGTTCCCAATTGGCTCGCGACGAAGCCTTAGCCCAGCTTCTCCGCCAGCACCGCGTACTCATCCAACAGCGGCAGAACCTCGTCGGCGGGCGCCGGCGGCAGCATGAAGATGAGGCGTTGAAAGCCCAGCTCGATCAACTTCGTGCAGTTCCCCTCGTTGTTCACCGCTCCAAACAACGACAGATCCATCTCATCGAAATTCCGCTCCGCTCGATCGCACGCCGCCCGCAACTGTTCCATCCCCCCCGCCAGGTCGGCTCGACCGTTGCGCGGAATCCATCCATCGCAATACTCGGCGATGCGATCGAACGCCCACTTCGACTCCGTCCCCATCAGCACCGGCGGCCCGCCCGGCGTCACCGGCTTCGGATACGACCAACAGCGCTCGAAGTCGATGAACTCGCCGTGATACTCCGCCTCTTCCTCCGTCCACAACTGGCGCCACGCCAACACCGACTCCCGCGTCACCTTCCATCGGTCCTTGAACGCCACCCCATGATGCTCCAGCTCCTCCGCGTTCCAGCCCGCCCCAATCCCGATCACCGCCCGCCCGCCTGAGATCATGTCCAACGAAGCAATCTGCTTCGCCATCACGATCGGATCGTGCTCCGGCACCAGCAGAATCCCCGTCCCCAGCTTGATCGTCTCCGTCACAGCCGCCGCCGCCGTCAGCGCCACCAGCGAATCGTGGGTGTGCCAATACTCCTGCGGTAGATCACCGCCGCCGGGGCGCGGCGTCGCCCGGCTCGACGGGATGTGCGTATGCTCCGGAAAGAACAACGACTCGAAGCCGCGCGCCTCCGTCTCCCTCGCCAGCTCGATCGGCTGAATCGCATAGTCCGTCGCGAACATGAAGACACCGAAGTCGGTCATGGAGCACATCCTGTCGTACGAATCGGGAAGCCTGTCGGAGAAATCGGGAAGCAATCTTCGGGCGGCATGATAACCCCGATCGCCCCTCACCGTTCCCCGCGCGAAAGCCACATGCCACGTATGCTGCCCCGGTGAGTATCCACCCCCTAGACACCGACTCCTTCGACGAAATCCTCCGGACTACCCGGTCCGTCCGCCGCCGCCTCGACTTCGACCGCCCCATTGAGCCCGAAGTTCTCGAGGCCTGCATCGAGATTGCCACGCAGGCCCCGACCGGCCGCAACGCCGAGAACTGGCGCTTCCTCATCGTCACTGAGCCCGACAAGAAGCTCGCCATCGCGGAGCTCTATCGACGCGCCCTCGCCAGCCTTGTCAGCAGCCGCCGCCTGGAGGCCAAAGCTACCCAACAGGCTCTCGCTGACCGCCTCCACGAAATGCCGGCCCTAATCCTCGTCTGTTCCGAAGGCCGGCCTCCGGAACAGGTCGCCGGCCAAGTCGGCTTCTACGGATCGATCCTCCCCGCCGCCTGGTCGCTCATGCTCGCCCTCCGTGCCCGCGGACTCGGCACCACCTGGACCTCGCTGCTCTCTCTCTTCGAAGCTGAAGTCGCCGCTGTGCTCAACATCCCCGACGACGCCACCCAAACGATCCTGCTGCCCGTCGGCTACACCCGCGACGCCGTCCTCAAGCCCGCCGATCGCAAGCCTCCGCATGAGGTCACCTACTGGAACGGCTGGGGCCAGGCGCGCGAGTCATAGGTCGCTGGTCGTGCTGGATCGGGGCTAGCGAAGTCGCCACGCCCAGTGGCGCGTTAGCGAAGTCGCCACGCCCAGTGGCGCACTAGTGGATAGGCCGGTCACCCTGCACCGTTACTCGCGTGCCGCTTCGGCTCTCGGGGAAGTAATCCCAGATCGCCTTGTGCTGCGTGCAGCGGTTGTCCCACAGCGCCACGGAGTTCGCCTCCCACTTGAAGCGGCACTGGATGTTGACGTCTTTCACGTGGTCCGACAGGAAGCTCAGCACTGAAGTTCTCTCTTCCCGCGACAGCTCGATGATCCGCCGCGTGAACACCTCGTTCACGAACAGGGCTTTCTTCCCCGTCTCCGGATGCGTCCGAATGACGGGATGCACCGCATGCGGCGACTCACGCTGCGCCGTGTGATCGCCGTAGTAGCCGGTGTAGTCAGCAGCGTGCAGCGCCGTCAAGGGATCAAGCAGCGCCTTCATCGGCTCCGAGAGCCGGTCGTAGGCCGCGTACATGTTGTTCCAGCACGTATCTCCGCCGCTGCTCGGGAGCTCGAAGATGTGCAGGATGCTCGCCATCGGTGGCTCTTCATCCGCCGACACATCGGAGTGCCAGCGCTCACCGTTGTTCCGCGCCGAATCCTTGTCCGTGGCGATCGCCATCAGCTCCGGATTCCCGTCCCGGTACGGCGCGGCGGGATGGATATGCAGATCGCCGAACCGACGCCCCAGCGCCAGGTGGTCATCCGGCGACATCGGCTGGTCCCGAAAGAAGAGCACCAGGTGTTCCAGAAAGGCGGCGTGGATCTCCGCGAACAGCTCGTCGCTGATCGGCTGCGTCAGATCGACACCGTGCACCGTCGCGCCAATCGTCGGCGTCAGCGGTTCAAGCTCAAGAAGTTTCGGCATCAGACATACTCCTAATTCAATGGCGGCGAGCCTAGAGCCTCAACTCGCTTCGTAGACCAATCGACCCCCAACCCACGTCATCGAGATCGGTAGATCCCGCAACTCCGTCGGGGGCACTGCTCGCAGGTCCTCCGACAACACCGCCAGATCGGCCAGCTTCCCCGGCTCGATGCTCCCCTTCTGGTCCTCCTCAAACGACGCGTAGGCTCCATTGATCGTGTGCATCCGCAGCGCCGTCTCCAGATCGACCCGTTCCTCCGGCCCGCACACGTCCCCCGACATCGTTGCCCGCGTCATCGCCTGCTCGATCCCGAACAGCGGCCGGTAGTCCGTCACCGGCGCGTCCGAGGACCCCGCCACCCGCACTCCCGCCGCAAGCAACGACTTGGCCGGAAACATCACGTCCGCCCGCTGGCGACCATAGTTGCGGATGTAGCCGTCGCCGAACTCCCAGAAGAACGCCGGCTGCATCGCCGGCACGATCCCCTGCGCGATCACCCGTGCCTGCAAATCGAGCGGCGTGATCCCGCAGTGCTCAATCCGGTGCCGCAGGTTCTCCCGTGGAAACTCAATCTGTGCCCGAGCCATCGCGTCCAGAGTCTGCTCGATCCCGCGATCGCCCACCGCATGCACGGTGCATTGCCACCCCGCCCGATGCGCCCGCCCCATCAGATCGTCCAACTCCTCCTGCCCCCAATACGCGATCCCCGAGTCGTCCGAGTCCGACGTGTACGGCTCACGCGTCGCCGCCGTCGGCCCCGAGCTCGACCCGTCCGTGATGATCTTGAACGCCCCAATCCGCAGCCGGTTGTCGCCAAACTGCGTGCGAAAGCCGGATTCGATCATCCCCACATGCGGATGGTCCACGCTGTTCACGGTCGCGAACGCGTACAGCCGCACCTGGATCTGATCCTGCGCGACCAAATCCGTCGCGATATTGATCGGCGGTCCCGAGAATCCGCCCGCGTCGTGAACACTTGTGCCTCCGCTCGCCAGATACGCCTCGTTCGCCGCCAGCAATGCGCGCTGCACCTCTGCGCGACTCGGTGTCGCCGCCGCCTGGATCGGTCCGTTCGCGCGCTCGTAGCTCACGCCCAGAAGCTTCCCGTCTTGGCGGTCGTAGCGACCACCGTCCAGATCTGCTGCATCCTCCGCCAACCCCGCGACCTCCATCGCCTTGGTGTTGAAGGCCAGGATGTGGCCGCAGGTCCGGGTGAACACGACCGGATGGTCCGGTGACACCGCATCCAAGTCGTAGCGGTTCGGATGTCGCCCTTCCAACAGCTTCGACTGGTCGTAGCCCCGCCCGCGAATCCAGGCCCCCGCCGGCGTCTCCGCGACCCGCGCCGCCACCGCGTCAACGATCGCTGCGATGCTCCCCATCCCAGCCGCCTTGCAGTCGATCGCGTCCGCCGCCCCACCCACGCCAACGAAATGCGCGTGCGCGTCGATGAACCCCGGCGTCAGCGACCGTCCCCGCAGTTCAACATGCCGCGTCCCCGGACCCGCCGTCGCTCCCACCTCCACGTTGGAACCCACCGCCAGAATCCGGCCATCGCTCACCGCCACAGCCTCGGCGATGCGATTCCCGGCATCGACCGTATGAACCCCGCCACCCGTGAAGACCACATCCGCCTGATCGCCAGCCATAGCTCCCTCTTTTCGAACGAATCAGTCCCGGCACGCGCAACGCCCGCGGCGAGGCTATCGACCTACCCCGACACTCACAATCCCCGCCTCTCCAAGCCCGGCGACGGCGGCTCGGCAAAGAGCGGCACCCAACCCCGCCAGCAGAGATCCCGAAATCACCGCCATGTTGGTCCCAACCCCTTCCCCCACCCACACCTCCCAACGCCGGTTGGGCAGAGGGACTCGGGGGCTGCAAGCCCCCGGTTAAGAAAACCGAGCCGGGGGTCCCGGGGGCTGCAAGCCCCTGGTCTGAAAGGTCAGAGCCCGTAGTTCTCGGGCCTGGTCCGAATCCACTCGCCGATCTGCTCCCCGATCGCAATCGTCGAGAGATGGATGTTGGCGCGTGGCACCGTCGGCATGATCAACGCATCCGCCACCACCAACTGCTCCACCGCGTAACACCGCCCCATGGGATCCACCACCGCCCCCACATCGGTCTCTGGGCCCATCCGCACCGTCCCGCAGGGGTGATATGCACTGAACGCGGCTCGGCGGCAGAAGTCGTCCATCGCCTTGCCGTCTATCGGATATCTCGGATCCGGGCTCAGCACCCCAGTGATCAACCCAGCCAACGGCTCTCGCCGCAACAAATCCAACCCGTCGCGGACGCACTGCGCCAACCGCCGCAGGTCGCTTGGCTCGGAGAGCATGTGCTGCGTGATCACCGGCTTCGCCTTCGGACCCGCCGACGCCAGTCGCACTTGCCCGTGCGACCGCGCGTCCTGCAACACCGCCAGAATTCCGAACGTCGGCTGCCCATCGCGCGGCTCCGCGAACGTGATCTGCTCCAACATCAGGTCATTGCGGGAGTCACTGCTCTCGCAGGTGTACCGCAGCGCCGACTGGATCAACGCGCTCTCCGGGTCTGCGACCGCTGCTCCCTGCACCCCGCACACAATCGGCACCATCGGATGGTCCAACAGATGCGCTCCCACGCCCTGCACCGACCGCTGCACCTCGACGCCCAGAAGCTCCAGATCCTCGCGCGGCCCGATCCCCGATCGCAGCAGTACCCCGGGTGACTGAATCGCCCCCGCACAGAGCACGACCAGCCCCGCTCGAATCTCCCGCACCTCGCCAGCACTCTTCACCTCGACGCCCACCGCGCGCCCTTCCTCAATCAAAAGGCGTTGAACGCCCGTCTCCGCCTCGATCCGCAGATTCTCCCGGATACGCGCCGGAGATGTTCCAGAGCATGAACCCGGCTTGGACCCTCTGCGCCTTCGACGATGGAAAGCTCGCCTCACGCCAGCGGAGAGTCTGAATTCGCATGAGCCTGCCGCCAGACTCCCACCGAACGCTCGACCCGCTCCTTCCAGCGGAGATCGCCGAAGAGTGCGAACACATCGGCGTCCGCAAGACGCAGACGGACGCCATCACACTCTTCGTCCTGGCGATCCTCGCGGGCGCCTTCATCTCGCTCGGAGCCATGTTCTTCACCATCGTCCTCTCCGGCAGCGGCCTGGGCTGGGGCCCCACCCAGATGCTCGGCGGTTTCGCCTTCAGCCTCGGCCTCGTGCTCGTCATCGTCGCCGGGGCGGAGCTCTTCACAGGGAACACACTTGTCGTCATGGCCTGGGCCAGTCGCAAAGTCACCACGACGGGCGTCTTGCGCGGCTGGGCCATCGTCTACGTCGGCAACTTCGCGGGCGCAATCCTCACCGCCCTGCTGATCTACGCCAGCAATCAATGGCAATTCAACGACGCCCAGGTCGGCGGCCTCGCCATCGACATTGGCGCCAAGAAGACCGCCCTCGGCTTCGGCGAAGCCATGGCTCTCGGCATCCTCGCCAACGCCCTCGTCGCCCTCGCCGTCTGGCTCAGCTTCAGCGCCCGTAGTTTGCCCGGCAAGGTCGTCGCGATCGCCTTCCCCATCTCCGCCTTCGTCGCCGGTGGCTTCGAGCACAGCATCGCTAACATGTACTTCATCCCCTTGGCGCTGCTCGTCAAGACTGAGGACGCGGCGCTCGCCGCCAGCACGCGAGACGTCGGCGGCCTCGATTGGGGTAGCTTCTTCCTCGACAACCTCATCCCCGTCACGATCGGCAACATCATCGGCGGCGCCGTGCTCGTCGGCGCGGTCTATTGGTTCGTCTATCTGCGCCCACACACCCACTCCACCAAGCCACCGCCGGGCGACGATCAACGCAGCGAAGACCCAGCCACGCGTGCCAACTCGACCCGGCGCCCCAACTGACCACGCGTCACCGAATCCATACGTGAAGGCCCGCCCCCGTCTATCCTGTCGGCCCACAGCGAGAGGACGACCACCATGCTTGAGATCCGGCCCGCCACCCTGGAAGAGATGCCCGAGGTCGGTCGCCAAGCCTCCCGCCAACTCGGCTTCGCGCCGGAGATGTTCCAGGGCATGAACCCGGCCTGGACCCTCTGCGCCTTCGACGATGGAAAGCTCGCCTCCACCTACGCCGCTTGGCCCCTGCAACTCCGCTTCAACGGCCCCGCCACCCCCATCGCCGGCGTCACCTGGGTCTCCACCCACCTCGCCTACCGCCGCCGCGGCTTCGTCCGCGCCATCATTCGCAAGCACTTCGACCAGCTCCACGAGGAAGCCGGCACCGCCATTGCCGCGCTGCACCCCGCCTGGATGCGCATTTACCAGCGTTACGGCTACGGCACCGTCAACATGCGCCACTCCTACGAAGTCGAGCCGCGCAACCTGGAATTCGTCCGACCCATCGACACGCCCGGAACCCTCCGTGAGGTCGACCTCGAGGAGGAGTTCGGCCTCCTGGTCGACATCTACCGCCGCTTCCGCGAGGAGCGCAATGGGCTCGTCCATCGCGGCAAAGCCATGTGGGACGCCGGGCCGCTCTCCGACCCACCCGCCAACCACCAGCGCACGATCTTGGTCTATGAAGAGGACGGCGAGGCCCAGGGCTACGTCATCTTCCACACCGGCCCCGGCTTCGAACGCAGCGACGCCGGGTCGACGCAGTACATGCGCGTCATGGACTGCTTCGCGCTCACCCCCCAAGCCCAAACCGCGATCTGGCGCGCCCTCGCCTCGTCCGACAACGTCGCCGTCATCCGCTGGGACAACGCCGCGCCCGACGACACGCTGCCCAACATGATCGCCGAGCCCCGCCTCCTCAACATCAAAGTCAGCGACGGCATCATGGCCCGCCTCGTCAACATGGACGACGCCCTTCAGCAGCGCCCCTATCCCGAAACCGCCGAACTTCGCTTCAAGCTCCTCGATGACTTTTGCGAATGGAACAACGGCGACTGGCGGCTCGACACCGACACCGAGACCAGCGACGTCACCCGCATCGACGGCGAGAACGTCGACCTCACCCTCACCGCCGACACGCTCGCCTCCATGGTCTTCGGTCGCGTCAGCGCCAGCGATGCCGCCCGCGCCGGCCTCCTCGAAGTCCACGACGAGCGCGCCCTCGCCCGCTGGGACAGCGCCCTGCGCACCAAGTACGCCCCCTACGAAGCCGAGCACACCTGGTAGCGAGAGCAACTCGCTCGGCTCAGATCCGTTCGTAGTACCTTGATCCGCTCGTAGTACCTAGATCCGCTCGTAATAGCGCCGCCGCTCCCAGTCGGTCACCGCCGCATCAAACGCCGCCTGCTCCGAACAGTAGAAATGCGAGTAGTGGTCGACGACCTCATCTCCGAACGCCGTCCGCGCGAAGCCGCTCGATTCGAACCCTTCCACCGCCTCCGCCAGGCTCCCCGGGAGTCGACGCTCCGACTCCGCATACCCGCTTCCTTCGACCGGCGACGGCGGCTCAATCCGATTCGCGATCCCGTCCAGACCCGACGCCAGCGCCGCCGCGAACGCCAGGTAGGGATTGCAATCGGCCCCGGGAATCCGGCACTCGATCCGCCTCGACTCGCCACGCCCGACCAAGCGGAACCCCACCGTGCGGTTGTCGTCCCCCCAGCTCAATGACGTCGGCGCCCACGACCCGGCCTTGTACCGCTTATACGAATTCACCGTCGGCGCGTAGAGGACCATTAGCTCCCGCGTGTGCGCCATCCAGCCGCCCAAGAACCAGCGCAGCTCTCCCGTGTCAGTCCGGGCCTCCCCGGCCCCTGCGTTGGCGAAGACGTTCCGACCTTCACGCAGCAGGCTCACATGCAGATGACAGCTCGACCCTGCCCCGTCCTCCCATGGCTTCGCCATGAACGTCACGCTCAACCCCTGCTCGGCGGCGATCTCCTTCAGCGCATGCTTATAGACGGCGTGCCGGTCCGCCATCACCCCGACTTCCGCGTAGCGGACATTCAGCTCATGCTGGCCAACACCCGCCTCGCCCTTCGACGACTCCACCGGCACGCCCGAATCCCGCAGGTGACGACGCGCCGCCGCATCGAATGCCTCATCCCGCGACCCGCGCAGTGTGCTGTAGTCCTCCACGTATCGGCCAGCCGGTTGCAGCCCTGCGTAATCCACCTCGGCCGCCGCGTCATAGCTCGCCCGGACCAGGTGATACTCCAGCTCCGACGCCCCCTGCACGGTCAACCCCACCGCGCCCGCCGCGTCGACCTGCCCCTTCAAGATCGAACGCGGTGCCACCGAGACCATCGTCTCGGCGGCGGTATGCACCTCACAGATCACCAGCGCCGTGCGGTCCCGCCAGCTCGCCCGCCTCAGCGTCGACAAATCGGGCGCCAAATGAACGTCCCCATAGCCCTGCTCCCACGCCGCGAACCGGTACCCCGACACCGGCTCCATCTCCATGTCGACGGTGAACAAGTAGTCACAGGCGTGCGTCCCATCCCGCGCCACCCGCTCCAGAAAGAACTCTGCGTCGTGGTGCTTGCCCAGCAGCCGGCCATAGAGGTCGGGGAACACCGTGGACACCGTGTCGATCTCGCGGGCGGCAACCAATTCAGCGAGCGCCTCGATCGTCAACATGCCGTGAACTTCCATCGTTCCCCTCCTCTCCCGCGTCTTGTTCTACCAGGTATCGAGGAACGGCCGTCGACCGCGACGCAGCGGCTCCGGATTCGGCACCGACTTCATCCCGTTCACAATCCAGCGGCGCGTCTCCGCCGGATCAATCACATCATCGAGTTCAAACGTCGATGCCACGTTGAGCGCGCCGCCGCGCACGTAGGCGTCCGCCACCAATCGCTCATACTCCGCCGCCCGCTCCTCCACGTCCTCAATCGCCGCCAGCCGCTCCCGGCTCCCCAGCTGCACGCCGGATTCCAAATTCATCCCGCCGTGCTCGGATGTCGGCCATGCGACAGTGAAGATCGGCGCCCGCGCGCTGCCCGTCAGCTGTGCCATCGAGCCCAGCGCGTAGCCCTTGCGCAAAATCACGCTGAACCGCGGGCTCTCCAGATTCGCCCCGGTCACAAACAACCGGCTGCAATGCCGAATCAGGCCCGTCTTCTCCACGTCCGGCCCAACCATCATCCCCGGCGTATCGACCAGCGAGATGATCGGAAGGTTCCAGGCGTCGCAGAGCTGCCAGAACCGCGCCACCTTGTCCGACCCCGGGCTATCGATCGCCCCACCGATGTATTGGTTGTTATTCGCCGTCAGCCCAAATGGACGACCCTCAATCCGCACAAACGCCGTCACCATTCCCACCCCAAACTCGGGCCGCAGCTCCAACACGGAGTCCTTGTCCGCCAGCAGCTGGATCACCTCCCGCACATCAAAGCCGCGCAGCCGGTTCTCCGGAATCACGTGCCGCAACCGACGCTGGTCCGCCGCCTCCCACTCCGGGATCGAGCCCTGGAAGTAGGACAAGCACTTCTTCGCCGTCTCGATCGCCTCCGCCTGCGTTCTCACCACCACGTCCACCGTCCCCGCCGGCGCCAAGTCTGACATCGCCCCTACCTCTTCCGGCAGAAAGACCCCCATCCCGCTCCCTTCGATCACGGCCGGACCACCCATCGCGATCAATGCGTCCTCCGTCGCGATGATGATGTCGGTCACGCCCAAAATCGCCGCGTTCCCGGCATAGCACCAGCCGGCGGTCACCCCAATCATCGGGACCTTGCCGCTCAGCAGCGCCATCTTTTCCCAGGTGCGCACCGTGCCCCCAAAGCCATGTCCCTCGCCCGCATCGGTATCCCCGGAACGACCGCCCGCGCCCTCCGCGTGAAAGATCAACGGCAGCGACAGCTCATCCGCCAACTCCATCATCCGGTCCGTCTTGTCGTGGCCGCGCATCCCCTGCGTCCCCGCGAAGACCGTGTCGTCGTACGAAATGAACATCGTCCGGGCCCGTTGCTCATCGAAGAACTCGCCGTTCACCGATCCAATTCCCGCCACCAACCCATCCGCCGGTGACTTCCGGCGCAACTCCTCGATCGACCGCCGCCGGCGCTGTCCCGCCGTCGCCAGCCCCCCGTACTCCACCCAGGTCCCCGGATCGATGAGCCGCTCGATATTCTCCCGCACTGTCAGCCGCCCTCGACTGTGCCGGCGCTCCACCGCCTCCGGCCGGTTCGCATCGAGCAGGAACTCACGTCGATCGAACAGCGCCTGCAGGTCCGGTCGGATGTAATCGAGATCCACTTCGCCCGCATCATCCTCCACTCGCTCACCCACATCGGCGGGTTCCACGAACGCCAGTGGATGCCCCTCATAGACAACATCTCCCACCGCGACCGACAACTGCCGCACGACGCCCCCGAGTGCCGCTTTCACGACGTGCTCCATCTTCAGAGCGCTCATCACGAAGACGGCCTCGCCCTCGCGCACAGGGTCTCCCTCCACCACCAAGATCTCGGTCACCGTCCCTTGCAGCGGCGCCGGCACAGCCGTCGTGTTGGGCGGTCCCACAACCTCCACCGGCGTCTCTCCCGCCCGCGTCCCCGCTCCCCGGCGAAAGTAGTCCAGCGAAGCCAGCGGGTCGCGCGTGTCGATCGCCGCCCCGGCCTGTCGCGCGCCAGCCCCATCGGCCATCGCCTCCTCCTCAACGACCAACTCTCCCAAGTGCTCTTCCAGCCACTGCGTGTGAACCGCGCCCGCCAGGAAATCCTCATGCCTCAAGACTCGTCGGAGCAGGTCGAGATTCGTCCCGACACCATCGATCTGAAACTCCTCCAACGCTCGCGTCGTGCGGCGCACCGCCTGCCCGAAATCTTTCGCGAGCGAAGTCGAAGTTGCGGTGGAGTGACCGATCACCTTGGCCAGCAGCGAATCGAAGTTCGGATTCGTCGAATAACCCGGATACCCATACGTGTCGACACGCACTCCAGGCCCCGTCGGCACCGCGAATCGGCTCAGCACGCCGCCGGTCGATTGCAGACTCCCGTCCCGCTCCAGCCGCTCCGTATTCACCCGCGCTTGGATGGCGAAGCCCCGCGCCGCTGGTATCGAGGCTTGATCCAGCCCAATCTCCGCCAACGTCTCGCCGCCCGCGATCCGCAGTTGGGCTTGAACCAGATCGACCCCGGTCACCTCTTCCGTCACTGTGTGCTCGACCTGGAGACGCGCGTTCGCCTCGATAAACGCGAAGCCCTCGGCCATCTCCTCACCCACCAAGAACTCAACCGTCCCCACACCCTCGTACGCTCCCGCGCTCAGAAGCTGCACCGCGGCGTCCGTGATCCGATCCCGCAGTCCCGCATCCAGCGACGGACTCGGTGCGATCTCAACCAGCTTCTGATGTCGACGCTGGATGCTACACTCCCGCTCACCCAGATGACTCACGGTGCCCGTCGCGTCCCCGATGACCTGCACCTCGACGTGCCGCGCCCGCTCCACGAGTCGCTCCACATACACCGCGTTGTTGCCAAACGCCGCCCCGGCCTCCGACCGCGCTCGTGCATACGCCTCCGCCAGCTCCGCCTCTTCCCGCACCACGCGCATCCCCCGACCGCCGCCTCCACCCACCGCCTTGATCATCATCCCGGCCCCGCCCAACTCCGCGAAGAACTGCTCCGCCTTTTCCTCACTCACGGCCTCACTACGCCCCGCCAGCACAGGAACCCCCAGCGACTCGGCCAACTCTCGCGCCCGCGTCTTGTCGCCGAACAGATCCAACGCCGCCGGCGATGGCCCCACGAAGACGATGCCCGCCTCGGCACACGCCCGGGCCAATTCAGAGTTCTCCGCCAGAAACCCGTAGCCCGGATGGATCGCGTCGCACCCAGCCGTCGCCGCAGCCTCCACGATCTGCCCCACATCCAAGTACGCTGCTGCGCCCGTACCACGCAGCGCCTCCGCCGTGTCAGCCACGCCAGCATGCAGCGACGACGAGTCGTCCTCCGAGTACACGACCACGGTCCCAAGACCGAGCTCTGCGGCGGCGCGGGCGATCCGGATCGCGATCTCGCCTCGGTTCGCGATTAACACCTTCGTCAAAGTCATGGTTCGTCCTCCCGGAGTCGTCGCGCGTCCTGGCGAGATAGACCGGCCACCGCCAGGCGGATCCGGCGCCGTTGCACAGTCCGCTCACGCGGCACCCGACGGAAGACGTATGGTAGCCTCGAATCTCTGCCCCGATGAAGCAGCCTCTGCGCCGAGAGATGCCCATGCCCCGGCCCTTCGACGACCTGCGCGTGCTCGATCTCTCCGATCGCCTCTCCGGCGCCTTCGCCGCTCGCCTCTTCGGCGACTACGGCGCCGACGTCATCCTTGCCGAGCCGCCCCAGGGACACCCCCTCCGGGCCGAATCGCCGTTCCTGGACGACCACCCCGGTCCGGAGCGCTCGACCCTCCACGCCTATACCAACTGGAACAAACGCTCCGTCGTCGTCGATGCTCCCGAAGACCTCACCCGGCTCGTCGCGGACGCCGACGTGATCATCACGACCGCAGCCCCCCTCACCGCTTCACCCTTCGGCCGCACCTTGGCGGAAACTCTCGCCAGCCAACGCGCGGACTCGGTCCATCTCTCCATCACCGCCCACGGCCTCACCGGGCCCCTCAGCGGCCGTCCCGGCAACAACCTCACGGCCAGCGCCCGTAGCGGCTGGTCTTACATCAACGGCTACCGTGACGAACCCCCGCTGCAAATGCCCGGGCGGCAGAGCGGCTACATCGGCGGCGTTGCCGGCTACCTCGCCGCCGCCGCCGCTCTCCGCCGCCGCGACCACGGGGGCGTCGCTGAGCTCGTCGACATCAGCGAGGTCGAGGCTTTTGCGCTCACCGTCCACCCTTGGGGCATCGCCGCTATCTATGAAGGCATCGGCTGGAGCCGCGGCCCCGCCGGGGGACGCCGCCGCGGTGAACCGGGCCCGCTCTACGCCGCCACCGACGGCCAGATGCACTTTGGCTTTGGCGACTTCCACAACTGGACCGACGCCATGCGCGTGCTCCACCTGCCCGAGCTCGGCGAGCAATCCAACCTCATTCCGGATTGGGGACGGCATTCCCAAGACCTCAGCGGCGTCGTGGCCGGCACCGCTGCCCAACTTAAGTCGCTGGAGCGTTGGCCCGTGTTCCATGCGCTCGCGCGGCTGCGCTGCGTCGTCGGCAGTGTCCAGAACATCGACGACATCGTCCACGACTCTCAACTCGCCGCGCGCGGCTTCCTTGTCGAGACGAAGATCGAAGACCGGACCGTCCGTGCCGGCGGCGCCCCAGCCAAACTCGCCCCCTCCCCCTGGCAACTCGACACGCCCGCCCCTCGCCTCAACCAACACGCCTCGGCCCTCCAGAACGACCTGCCTCGCCCGCCCCGGACCAAGCCCGCACCTCCACCCCTCACTGACGCCGCCCTCGCCGACGGCCCCCTCAGCGGAGTCCGCGTCCTCAGCTTCGCCCAGGCCTGGTCCGGCACCTTTGGCACTGAACTACTCGCCCTCCTCGGAGCCGACGTCGTTCAGATTGGCGCCCTGCACCGCATCGATGTCTGGCGCAACGTCCGCCAACGCGTCCCCAAAGCCGTCGTCGATGGGAGCCGTGTCCAGCACGCCGCCAACACCCAAGGGCTCTACAACTCCGTCAACCTCAACAAGCGCGAACTCACGCTGGACCTCCGCAGCGAGCGCGGCATGGAAATCTTCTGGGACCTCATCCCCGGCTTCGACATCGTGGCGGAGAACTTCCGACCCACCGTCCTCCCAGCTTGGGGCATCACCCTCGACACCCTCCACGCTAGACGCCCCGGCATGATCCTCGCCTCCATCTCCGGCTACGGCACCGAGGGCCCGTATCGCGAGTACCCCGCCAACGGCGCCACGACCGAACCCATGTCCGGCCTCTCCTCCATCCATGGCTACGAGGGCGACCCCGGCATGAACACGGGCGGCCTCTATCCCGATCCCGTCGCTGGCTACTTCTGGGCCGCCTCTGTCCTTGCCGCCCTCCACCACCGCGACCGGACCGGCGAGCCTCAACGGATCGACCTTGCCATGCTCGAAGCCGTCGCGGCCGTCTGTGGCGACGCCATCATCGAATACGACGCGACCGGCACGATGCCCCTCCCCAGCGGCAATCACCACGCTGGCATCGCCCCCCACAACAACTACGCAGCCCGCGAGGGCGAGTGGCTCGCCCTCGCCGCCGAGACAGACGACGCCTGGCGCGCGCTGGCAACACACATCGCCAGCACAGGCGAGGGCCCGGCCAACCTCAGCACCGACCCCCGCTTCCAAACCATGGCCGACCGCAAGGCCAACGAAAGTGCGCTCGACGAAATCCTTGCCGCCTGGTGCGTGGATCAAGACGCCAGCGAGACCGAAGAGGCACTCGGCGCCCTCGGCCTCGCCGCCGCGCGGATCGTCCCCCTCTACGAGCTCTACAGCCGCCCCGACCCCCACCTGACCGATGCCGGCTTCATCACCTGCATCGACCATCCCGAAGCTGGCGAGAGCTGGCTCCCCGGGCGCCCCTGGCGCTTCTCCGCCGCCCCATCGGCTCAACTCCGGCCCTCGCCCTGCATCGGTCAGCACAGCCGCGAAGTCCTCCGTCAAGAATGCGGCGTCAGCGACGACGAATATCAAGCGCTCGTCGCGGCCGGCGTCACCGGCACCCTCGACGACGGGACCGAACGCGATGCCTGATCCCCGACCGACGCTCGGGCCCGCTCCCCGCCATCGGTTCGGCGGCTGGTATCCTCCGCCCGATTCCACGACAGGGGCACCAAGGAGAACAGCATGCAATTCGGCGCACAGGTCAGCGCATACCGAACCGCCTGGGACGACATCCGAGCCGTCGCCGAGACGATGGACGCCGGGCGCTGGAACAGCCTCTGGTTCGCCGACCACTTCGTTCCACCGAACCGCCCCCTCACGGAGGAGCCGCTGCCCGCCTACGAAGGCTTTTCCCTCACCACCGCCGTCGCCTCCATGACCAAGACCCTACGACTCGGCCATCTCGTGCTCGGCAACACGTACCGCAACCCAGCCCTGGTCGCCAAGATGGCGGCCACCATCGATCAGATCTCCCATGGTCGCTTCGTCTTGGGAATCGGCGCCGCCTGGTTCAAGCGCGAACATGAGGCCTACGGCTGGGACTTCCCCTCCATGAAGGAGCGCCAGGATCGCTTCCAGGAAGCCTGCGACCTCATTCGCCAACTCTTCACCACGAAAGGCCCCGTCAGCTTCGACGGCCAGTTTTACCACCTGGACCAAGCCTCGCTGTCACCGGGCTGCTACCAAGAACCGCACATCCCCATCCTCGTCGGCGGCACCGGCGAGAAACGCACGCTGAAGACGCTCGCCATGCACGGCGACATCCTCAACGTCGACGGCTGGGCGGGCGCCGGCATGTCCGTCGACCTCTTGCAGCACAAGATCGAAGTCCTCAACCGTCACTGTGAAGCGGTCGGTCGTGACCCCAACGCCATCCGCCACACAGTGCTGATGCCCGTCCGCCTCACGGACGACCAAGCCGCCGCCGACCGCTTCATCCAGGCCATCGGCCCCAACAGCGTGGCGGGATCCGCCGATTACATCACGCAACGCGTCGGCGAGTTCATCGACGCGGGCACGGACGAGATCATGTTCGGCCTCCTCCGCAACAACCCCGAGGACTTCCAGCGCCTCGACGACGAAGTTCTCTCCGCCTTCGACTAGCCCGCAGGCACGCATCGACATGCGGGGCCAAGAGCGCAGACGCGGAGGCTTCAAAGAGGTCAGACTAGGGGTTGGGGGCGGTCGCCTGACCGGTGGTCGGCGGTTGGGTCAGCCAGGCCAGTGCCCCGTCCCAGGTCTCGAACAGCGCAACCTCGCGCTCGTCGCTGACGAGCGTTTGGAACATGCGCGAGAACCCGTAGTTCACGGCTCCCGGCGGCGGCACAATGGCGGCGCGTTGGCCTCGGAACTGGGGGCGCTGCTGAGCGTGCCGCACGAACGCTCGCACGCCGTCCGGATCGATGCTTGGATGGGTGACACCACTTGCATCAATGAGCAGAGAGAACCCTGGCGTCGCCTGCAGCGTGGCCTCATCGAGGGCATCCATGATGTCGGCGCGCGCCACGGGATCCGCCACCGTGATGATGATGATCTGGCCTTCGGCCCGAAGCTCGAACGACGCCCCCATGTACACCTACCCGTTCTTTCCACGGACTTTCAGTCCTGGCCTAGGCAGGACGGTATTAGTCGCGGGAGGCCGTGTAAGTGAGAGATCTCACACACCGGGAGGTGTTCTCGTCTTCGTCGCCGCATGTTACAGAGCCCCACACTTGACCACCGCCCGAGGCAATCGTCGCTGATCTCCGCCCGCCGATTGGGGCCTAAACGGGCCGCTGCGTCTGATAGCCGGGAGGCCGACGACAGCATCCACGGCGGCGAATCCATCGAGGCCGGCACCGCCGAAATCCGCTTCGGCCCTCCGCAACGTTCCCAAAGCCCTGATCCGCTTCGACGACGCAAAGTCTCCCCTGCCTTCGACGCGCGCGCGGCCTTCTCAGCCCTGCCTCGGCACGCTAGCCTGCCCGGGCACGGCGCGATCCAAGGTCGTGACCACCAGGATTGGAGCACCCCATGAGCATCCGAGGCGAAGCCGCCATCGCGGGCTTCTTCGAACTCCCCACGCAGAAGGAGTATCCCGGCCGCTCCGTCTTGGGCCTCATGGCCGAAGCCGCCCGGGGCGCCATCATCGACGCTGGGCTCCGCAAGGACGACATCGACGGCCTCATCTCCACCGAGGGCATCAATTCGATGACCGTCTGCGAGTACCTCCAAATCAAACCGAACTACACCACCTCCATGACCGCGCACGGCGCCAGCGGCTGTTCCGCCATCGCCACCGCCGGAGCCGTCGTCTCCGCGGGCATGGCCAACTACGTGCTCGTCGTCTTCGGCGAATCCCGCCCGCGCGGCAGCTCCCGCCTCCGCGGCGAGTCCCAAGCCCGACGCCCCGGCGCCCCCTCGCGCGCCTCCGAATGGGAGTCGCCCTTTGGTCCGGTCATCGCCGCCAACGGCGGCTACGGCTTGATCAAAGAGCGCTACATGTACGAGTACGGCGCCACCGATGAACAGTTCGCCAAGTGCGCCGCCGACGAACGCTTCAACGCCGCGGCCAACGAGAATGCCGTCTGGTTCGAGCAACCCGTGACGACAGAGGACGTCCTCAACTCCCGCTACACCAACGACCCCATCCACCTCCTCGAATCGGTCATGCCTTGCTCCGGGGCAGCGGCCGTCATCGTTACCAGCGCCGAGCGTGCCCGCGCCCTGCCCAACCCCCCTGTCTATCTTCTGGGCGCTTCCGGTCCCGCCGTGCGTCACGACGTCATCTGGCAGGACGACGACATCACGACGACGCCTGTCGTCATGAGCGCACCGAAAGCGCTGCAGATGGCCCAGTACAACGCGTCGGATATGGAGTTCGCCGAGTTCTACGACTGCTACACCGTGCTGGTCATGCTCACCTTGGAGGACGCGGGCCTCGTCCCCAAGGGCGAGATCGGCAACTTCTACGAATCCACCGACACCACCTACAAAGGCGAGTTCCCGATCAATACCGACGGGGGACAGATCGGCGCTGGCCAGCCCGGCCTGGCCGGTGGCTTCCGCCACGTGGTGGAGGCCACGCGCCAGATCATGGGGCGGGCCGGGGAGAGGCAGGTGGAAAAGAGCGACCTCTGCATGGTGAATGGTTGAGGGGGCACCGCAAGCGTGATGACCACGCTGGTGCTCGGTTCGAGCGCCACCCTTTAGCCACTCGCCAGAGACAACGACAGGTCGACCCATGCCCGACTACGCCAAGCCGCTGCCCCGCCCCGAACAAGAAGAGCTCACGCGCCCGTTCTGGGAAGCGGCTAAGCGCCACGAATTGACGATCCCCCGCTGCAAGTTCTGCAACCAGTTCTTCTGGTATCCGCGGGAGGTCTGCCCGGTCTGCCTGCGTCAGGACTGGGAATGGGAGCCGGTCACCGGGCGCGGTCGCCTGCACACCTTCACCGTCGTCCGGCAGCCGATGAACCCCGCCTTCAACGACGACGTCCCCTACGCCTACGCCATCGTCCAGCTCGACGAGGGCGTCCGCCTCATCACCAATATCGTCGACTGCGAGATTCCCGACGGCCTCGCCATCGACATGCGCGTCGAAGCCGTCTTCGACGATGTCGCGGACGATTGGACCTTGGTCAAGTTCCGCCCAGCGAGCTAACGTCCCGCGAGCTGAGTCCGCCTCGCCAGTCGAGCCGCCCGCCAGTCGAGCCGCGCGCTAGTCGAGCCGCCCGCCAGTCGAGCCGCGCGGCTACTCGTACAACGACCGACGCTCCGGCTCCATCTCCGCCACCGCCTTCTTCGCCTCGTCCGCCGACATCACCACCAGCGACCCGTCTTCGGCCTGCACCACGCACCCCGACTGCCGCAGCAGCCGCACGTTGCGCCCGTTCTCCATCCGGTCGCCCCAGCAGACGATCTGACAGTTCCCGCAGGTCAGCGTTGCCTTCGGTGGTGCTTCCTCGGTCTCGATGAACTGCTCCACCACCGTGACTCCGCCGGGAACCTCCGGTCGCTGGGCCTGACGACCCAGCGCGTGGTGATAGGCGTCCTCCAGATCATCATCGTCCGTTGGTACCGTGAACCGCCCGGGCGACCACGTCGACCACTTGCCCGACGCGTCCAGTCCCGACGCCCCACCGCATACCATCCCGCAACTCCGCAGGTTCTTGCGGGCCGCGTAGGTGAAGTCCACACCGCCGATCTCGACAGTGACGGACTTCTCCTTCTCGAACATATCCGCCGCACAGGCCGCGACGCAGAGCTTGCAATCGACGCAGAAGCCCTCGTCCTCAGGGATCGGGTCTGTCGCTTCCAAGTCGGCCGTCGTCAGCGTCGTCCCCAGCACGATCGCCGTGCCGTACCCCTTGATCCCCACGTTCCCCGACCACCCCATCGAGCCCACCCCCGACCGCACCGCGATGTATCGATGACTCACATCCGGAGCGAGGACATGCTCCCAGTCCGGAATCTCTTTCCGGTACTTGAGGTGGGCCCCCGTCCCCTTCGCCTCAACCCCTTCTCCCCGCAACATCTCGGCCAACTCCCAGGAGAGGCTCTTCGACTTCACGAAGATGTCGGCGTTGTCCTGCTGGTGAGACGCGTGGTCCGTCTTCGCCAGGTAGGGACGGATGTGCTCTCGCTTGAACGCGAGGGCGAAACTGACGGCGGAGCGCGCCCTCGGCAGTTTGTAGGTCAGATCGACACTCGGCGGCCCCCCGGCGAGCGTCTCCGTCGTCGCGAACCCCACCGCGATGGCGCCGCGTTCCAAGAGAAACGCCTCGATCCGCGCGTTCAGAGAGGGTCCCTCCGAAGCGCGAGAACGAACCGGGCCGGAACGTACTGGACGTTGTGTCGAAACCATGGCAGCCTCACCTCTCACAGCATCGGACGACCGGGTTGCGCCGCTCCCAAAAACAAGCAGCGTTCCCCCGACCCAGGAGCATCTCTCCCAAGCGCTAACACCGTGAGCGACCCGCCAGGGTCTGTCATCGGGTTTGAACCTGAGGCTCAGTTCGGAGCCAAGTCGTCCTGGCTTCGAACAGTGACGACCGCCTACCAAGCGTTGACGTGCAGCGCCCCACCCAGCGGCCGCCGCGTCGTCGGCTTGAACTTGTCGCCGATGGTGTGCCCCACGGAGATCAGGGCGGTCTGGGTCACCTCTTCGTAGGGGACGCCCAAGATCTCGGCGATTTCCTTCTCCTTGCGCAGGTGCAAAGAGGTCCAACACGTGCCCAAGCCTCGCGACCGTCCCGCCAGCATGAAGCTCCACACGCTCGGGAACAGCGACCCCATCGCGCCGGTCCAAGTCAGCGTCGCCGCCTCCGGCGGCGCCTGATCAAGCCGACCCATCACGCAGGGGATCACCATCGCCGGCACTCGGTGCATGTTCGCCGCCAGGTGGTCTGCTGACTCCACCACGGCGTTCGCGACCTTCTTCTCATCGTCCGGGGCAACGGCGGCGAGCCCATGCGCGGAACCGGGCAAGGTCTTATACCACTCCCACACCTCCTGATACAGGCGCCCGATCTTCTCTTTCTTGTCGGGATCCGTCACCACCAGAAAGTGCCAGCCCTGCGCGTTTGACCCACTCGGCGCTTGCAGGCCAATCTCCAGGCACTCCTTCACCAACTCCAGATCCACCGGCCGGTCGTAGTCCAGCCGCTTCCGCACCGCGCGGGTCGTCGTCAGCAATTCGTCCGTCGTCAGTTCGAGCACCGCGGCCATGCCAAGTCTCCTTGTCACTGTCTGGGTTCATCGCGATCCGGCGCGACCGACGCGCCTCGGTCCTCACGCTCTCAAGGATCGCACTGGCCGCATGCTAGGGGACGATCGCCCCCTCCGCAGCAGGGCATCCGGTCACTCGCGCAACTCCGCCGCCACTTGCATCGTCCGCTCCACCAACTCATCCAGCGTCACCTCGCCCATCCCCGCCAGGGTCACCTCCACGCGCGCGTTCCACGGCTCAGTCCAGTGCGCTGGAATCGGGCGACCGCTCAGCCCCCACAACGCTCCCACCGTCGCCCCGTTGCAGTCCGTGTCCCAGCCAGCGGCGACCGCCTCACCGATCGCCCTGGAGAAGTCCGCCCACCCCGTCGTCAGCGCCCAGACGACCAGCGCCAGATTGTTGACCGTGTGCACCGGCGACAGATCGTCGTAGCGCTGGTGCAGCCGCGCCACCGCGTCCGCCGCGCCCGTCAGCTCCCGACCGAACGCCACTGCCTCCGCGCAACGGGAATCCGCGGGAATCGTCGCCAGCGCGGCGTCGATCGCCACATCCAAGCTGCTCTCAGCGGGGATCGCGGCGCCCAACGCTGCGACAAACGCCGCCCCGTAGATGCCGTCGCCCCGGTGCGACAATTCCGCGTCCCGTGTGGCAAGTTCGGCGGCCAACGCCGGTTCACCGGGGCAGACCCAGCCGTAGACATCGGCGCGAATCTGCGCCCCGATCCAGTCGTTGAATGGATTCTCTGAACACAGCGCCAGATCGAAGCCGGGCTCGGCACCGAAGACGAAGCCGTTCCCCGCCTCTTGCAGCATCGTCGCGTAGGCGGCGCGCTCGGCGGTGAACGTCGTCCCGCCGGGAAGCAACGTCAGCCAGGCCCGGCCCACGTCGGCAGCGGTCAGTTGACGGCCATGCCGCTCCAGCAGGATCAGAGCGAGCACGCTGTAGTTGATGTCGTCGTCCCAGACCGCCCGATCAAAACGCCCCTTGCAGGCGTTCATCCGGGCTTCCGGAATCCGGCCCGCAAGCGGCGGCACGTAGTCGCGCAGCGGGTCCGCGTCGGCATCCTTCAGATAGGTCGCGAGGGATACGTGGCCTTCTCGCATCGAGAGCAACTCCACCGGCTTTCCCAGCAGACAGCCTGAGATGCGCCCTTCCCAAGCCGACCGGATCCGCGCGGGTTCAGCAGCCAACATGTCTTCGCTCCTCAACTTCGAATCAAAGAACCTTCAGCGGCTCCCGCGCTGGAGCTTGGAGAGCGACAAGACCGGCGTCGCCTCCAACGACGTCACGACATCCACTAGGTGCGGCTGCGGATCCTCCAGCGCGGCGTGCAAGTGCGACTCGAAGTCTTCCAGGTTCGTCACCCGGCTTCCCCCAGCCCCCATCGACCGCGCCACGCCCGCGAAGTCCACATCCGAAAACAGCGACTTCTCCTCATGACCGCGATAGTCCTCACCGTGCTTGATCCAGCCCAGCCCTGAGTTGTTGAGAATGATGTAGGTGATGTCCACACCTAACCGCGTCGCCGTCTCCACCTCGCTCAGTGAGTAGCCCCAGGCTCCGTCGCCCGCCAGCACCACCACACGGCGGGTCGGTTCCACCGCCATCCGCGCCCCGATCGCCGCCCCCGCGCCCCAGCCGATCCCCGCCAGGCCGCGCGGTGCCACGAAGCTCCGGTGCCTCTGCGCCGGGACATGCGCCGCGCCCCAACCGGATGAGAGCGACGCGTCGCAGACCAGCACGTCGTCCTCCCGCAACGCATCGCTCAAGACACCGGCCAGTGCCTCGGGTTGAATCGCCCCGTCTGCCGCCGCCGAATCGTCCTCGGGGATGTCCAGGTCGACCAGCCAGTTCGTCCCCGTATAGTTCGACTCACTCAGCGCCGCCGTCAGACAGCGCGCCGCCTCACGCGCATCCGCCACAATCCCCAACGTGGCCGGAATCGCCCGCCCGATCTCTTCCCCATCCACGTCAATGTGAATCACCTGCTGATCGCGGCGTGGCAACGACCAGCCGTGCGTCGTCAGCTGCCCCAGCTTGCAGCCGATCACCAAGACCAGATCCGCGGCCAACGAGGCGCTGTTCGCTGTTCGCGTTCCAAACACCCCCGTCACCCCCGCCGCCAACGGGCTCGACTCGACGATCGTCCCCTTGCCGCTGATCGTCGTCACCACCGGGATCTGATGTCGTTCGGCCAGCTCCGAAACCGCTTCGGATGCGTCGCTGAAGGTGACGCCGCCACCCGTCAGGATCAGCGGCCGCTCCGCGCCCGCCAGCAAACGCACGGCCCGCTCCAGATCGGCGGTCGTCGGTGCCGACCGGAAGCGCGGATACGCGAACTCCGCCGGACCAAGCGTGCGCAGCTCAGCGGCGTCGCTCATCGCGTCCCCGAAGACATCGTCGGGGATCTCCACCACGACGGGGCCCGGCCGTCCCGTCGTCGCGATCCGGATCGCCTGGTCGAACACCGCATCCAGCGAGTGGGGCCGCTCAACACGCCCGAACCACTTCGTGATCGGCGCCAGCAGCGCCGCCTGGTCCATCGCCTGCGACACGCTGGCCCGCCGCCGCAGATGCATCTGGTCCGACCGGATATCCGCGATCACCGCGACGATGGGAATGGACGATGCGTACGCTTCCGCGACCCCCGAAACCAGATTCGTCACCCCCGGACCCACGGTCGCATCGCAAAACCCCACCCGTCCCGATAGCCGCGCATAGGCATCGGCGGCACAGGCCGCCCCGCGCTCGTCCCGCATCAGCACGTGCTGCAACCCCGCCGCCGCCGCCGCGCCGTACAACGGCATCGTCTGCCCGCCCGGCACGCCGAACATCGCGTTCACCCCACCGCCCGCAATCAGCGCCGCGAGTCGTTCTCCAACCTGCATCGCAACCTCACTCTCGCCTGCTGGATTTCTCAGCGGGCGGGCTGAGCTTAGTGCCGTCCGAAGACGAGACCAAGCCGCGCTCGGCACCCGTCTGCTGCCCAACCGCTCCGAACCCCATCACCCCCGGAAGGACAGCGGAAGAAGTCATTCGTGTCTTCACACTGGAGAGGGATCCGAGCGATGTCCGCGCCGATCCCAACGACCCAAACTGGTACCGCCTCCCGATCGAAGCACTATTCCTCTCGGACCGCATTGAGATCACCGTCAAGGAAAAAGACGGCAAGCCGATCGCTTTCTCCGCCCGCGACGATTTCGAGCCATTCCTCGGGTAACCCGTTCGGTCCATCCGTTCACGCTGACCAATACGGACTAGCCAATACTTCGTGCAGCCCGTATTGTTTACCGCAAATCTGGGCACCAGCGGGCGGTTGCCGGAGCCTTGGGGGCCCGTCCCCGTCCCGTTTCAAGGAGAGCACTCAATGGCGGACCAACCTACGACCACCCTGGAACTCGATGTCGCGATCGTCGGCGCTGGCTTCGCCGGGATGTACATGCTCCACCGCATGCATCAGGACCAGCGCGCCGCCCGCGTCTTCGAGGCGGCCAGCGGCGTCGGTGGCACCTGGTACTGGAACCGCTACCCCGGCGCCCGCTGCGACGTCGAAAGCCTGGAGTACTGCTACTCCTTCGACAAGGATCTTGAGCAGGAGTGGAGCTGGCCGGAGCGCTACTCCACGCAGCCCGACATCGAAAAGTACGCCAACCACGTCGCCGACCGCTTTGACCTCCGCAAGGACATCCAGTTCAACACCCGCGTCACCGCCGCCACCTTCGATGACGCCAGCGAACGCTGGATCGTTGAAACCGACCAAGGGGACCGGGTCTCCGCTCAGTACCTCGTCATGGGCACCGGCTGCCTCTCCGCCCCCATCTACCCCGACTTCGCCGGCATGGAAAGCTTCAGCGGCGAGAGCTACCACACCGGGCTCTGGCCCAAGGAAGAGATCGACTTCGGCGGCAAGCGCGTCGCCATCATCGGCACCGGCTCCTCCGGCATCCAGGCCACCCCCGTCATCGCCGAGACGGCGAAGTCCGTCACGGTCTTCCAGCGCACGCCCAGCTTCTCCCTCCCCTCGGACAACGGTCCCCTCGACCCCGTCGAAGTCGCCGACGTCAAAGCCCACTACGACGAGGTCCGCGCCGCCAACCAACTGCTCCCCGCCGCCCTCGGCGCCCGCTGGGGCAACGCCCGAGAGGATTCCGTTCTCGAAGCCAGTGTTGCGGAGCGCGAAGAGGTCCTCGAAGACGCCTGGACCCAAGGCGGCTTCACCTTCATGCGCGCCTACCCCGATCTCGCCCTCACGCCAGAGGCCAACACCATCGCCGCCGACTTCGTGCGCGGCAAGATCCGCAGCACCGTTGAGGATCCCGCCACCGCCGCGCTCCTCTCACCGGAGGTCCCGATCGGCTGCAAGCGCATGGTCATGGATTCCGGCTACTACGAGGCCTTCAACCAGCCCAACGTCAGCCTCGTCGACATCCGCGCCGCCCCCATCGAGGAGATCACCCCCGACGGTATCCGCACCGCCGACGCCCAGCACGACTTCGACATCATCGTCTACGCCACGGGATTCGACGCCATGACCGGCGCTCTGCTCCGAATCGACATTCGCGGGCGCGGCGGGGAAACCCTGCGGGAGGCCTGGTCCGCCGGGCCCCGCACCTACCTCGGCCTCAATGTCGCCGGCTTCCCCAACCTCTTCACGATCACCGGTCCCGGCAGCCCCTCCGTCCTTGCCAACATGATCATTGGCATCGAACAGCATGTGAACTTCATCACCGACTGCATGACGCACATGAGCGAGCTCGGCCGCCAGACCATCGAAGCCACCCCCGAAGCGCAGGAGTCCTGGGTCGACCACGTCAACAGCGTCGTCGAGGGCACGGTCTTCGTCGATCCCCGCTGCAACTCCTGGTATCTCGGGGCCAACGTCGAGGGCAAGACCCGCGTCTTCATGCCGCTCCCCGGCTACCCGCAGTACGTCGAGAAGTGCGAAGAGGTCGTCGCCAAAGGCTACGAGGGCTTCGTTCTGGCTTAACGCCAGAACCCAGCCCGCACCCAGCAATCGTGAATCTGACCGACGCCCCGGTTCGAATTGACGCATCCTCGGAATAGTCCGGGCATAACTCCTGCGAAGACTGGTCGACGAAACGTGGTCTGGAAGTCACGGACCCAGCGGCCATGCCTGGTACCATGTGGCCGTGATTTACCACTTGTGCTGATCGAGACCGAAGATCTCTCCAAGAGCTACGGCGCGATCACCGCGCTCGATGCTCTGACGCTCCAGGTCGAACCAGGCATCATCGGCCTCGTCGGTCCCAACGGCGCGGGCAAGAGCACCCTGATTAAGGTCCTGCTCGGCCTCGTCGTGCCCACCAGCGGCCGCGCTGAAGTTTTCGGCCTGGACGCGGCCCGCGAGGGCTTGGGGATCCGCGAACTCGTCGGCTACCTACCCGAGCATGACTGCCTCCCCGGCGACATCTCCGCTTCGAACTTCGTCGTTCACATGGCGCGGATGAGTGGCATCCCCGCCGCCGCCGCCCGCGAGCGCAGCGCCGAGACCCTCCGCCACGTCGGGCTCTTCGAGGAGCGCTACCGGCAGATGAGCGGCTACTCCACCGGCATGAAGCAGCGCGTCAAGCTCGCCCAAGCCCTGGTCCATGACCCCCGCCTCCTCTTCCTCGACGAACCCACCAACGGCCTCGACCCCGACGGCCGCGATGAGATGCTGGACCTCATCGACCGCACCGGCCACGAGTTCGGCATCTCCATCATCATGTCCTCCCACCTGCTTACGGAGATCGAACGCGTCTGCGAACGGCTTATCGTGATCGAGGACGGACAACTCGTTCGCACGGGCACCATCGCCGAGCTCACGGACGTCACCAGCATCCTCCACGTCGAAGTTGAATCCGGCGCCGATCGCCTCGCCGCCCGCCTCGGTGAGCGTGGCTTGCCCGCCATCGCGCCCGATCTCGCCACCCCCGGGGCCAGCGCCCGCCAGCTCGAGATCGAGGTCGAGGCCGAACGTCTCACCTGGTCTCAGAACCTCATCATTGAGACGATCGCTGAGCTCGGCCTACCGCTGATCCGCATGGAGCAGCGCCGCCGCCGCCTGGAGGAACTGTTCGAAGCACCGGACCGGCAGGCACATCCCCAGGCAGACCACGCAGACCAGGCCGACCCAGCCGACCTATCCGAGCCGGCCGACCAATCCGAGCCGGCCGACCCAGCCGACCCCGCCGAGCCGTCTTTCCCTTGGCGGACTCCATGACCAGCGAGCCTGCTCCCCGCGGCACCATCTACGACATCGGCTACCAGCCCTACGACGGGCCGCGTCTCGGCCGTCGCTTCGCCATTTGGTCGCTCTACCTGCTCAGCCTCCGCAACGCCTTTGGCTTGGGACGCGGTCGGCTCCCCAAGGTGCTCGCCTTCGGCCTCGTCCTCCTGGCCTTCATCCCCGCCGTGGTTCAGGTCGTCCTCGCCGCCGTCGTTCCCATCGATGAGTTCGAATTCGTCCAACCGCACGAGTACTACGGCTTCATTCAGGTCATCATCATCCTCTTCGTCGCTGGCCTGAGCTCCGATCTCATCGGCAATGACCGCCGCCAAGGCACTCTCTCCCTCTACTTCTCCCGCCCGATCCAGCGTGGCGACTACGCCGCCGCCAAACTCGCCGCCCTCGCCACCGCCCTGCTCGCCGTCACCGTCCTGCCCCAAGCCGTCATGTTCGGGGGCAACTGGCTCGGCTCCTCCGACGCGATCGATTGGGCCAAGGCGAACGGCGACGACTTCGCCCCCATCATCGGCAGCGGCCTCCTCGTCTGCGTCATGTTCGCCAGCATCGGCATCGCCTGCGCCGCCTACGCGGAGCGACGCTCCTTCGCCCTCATCACGGTCCTCATCGTCTTCGTCGTCCCCTTCGTCGTCGCCCAAATCGTCGTCGACGTCACCGATGGCGAGGCCGCTCGGTTCATCGTCCTCTTCTCTCCAGCCCACGTCATGCGCGGCTTCACCCTCTTTCTCTTCGACGCCTTCCCCGTCATTGAGTTCGGTTCCAGCGACGGCGGCGCCGACAATGTCCTCGCCTCCGTCGACCTCCCGGGCGGCGTCTACCTCATCATCGCCTTCCTCTACACCGGCATCACCAGCCTGCTCGCCTTTACGCGCTTCCGGAGCCCCGCGTGACCACAACCAATGACCCAACCAGCGTGCTCGCGAATGAGCGGACGCCCAGCCCGGTCATCCGCCTCGATGGCCTCACCCGCTGGTACGGCAACGTCGTCGCCGTCAACGACATCTCCTTCGATTTCCAGCCGGGCGTCACCGGCATCTTGGGGCCCAACGGCGCTGGCAAGTCCACACTGCTTCACCTCATGTCCGGCTTCCTCCGACCCTCCTCCGGGCAGGTCCTCGTCTTCGACGAGTCCGCCTGGGATCACCCCAACCTCTTCCGGCGCCTCGGTCTCGTGCCGGAGAGCGAAGCCGTGTACCCATTCCTCACCGCGCGCGAGTTCGCCACCATCAGTGCCCGCCTCCATCGCCTTCCGGATCCCGAAGCGGCCGCCCATGCCGCCTTGGAACGCGTCGAACTCGGCGATGCTCAAGACCGCCCCATGCGCGGCTACTCCAAAGGGATGCGTCAGCGCGCCAAGATCGCCGCCAGCCTCGTCCACGACCCCGAGCTCCTCATCCTCGATGAACCTTTCAACGGCACTGACCCCCGACTCCGCCTCCATCTCATGGAGCTGCTCCGCCGCCTCGCCGCCGAAGGCCGCACCATCATCTTCTCCTCCCACATCCTGGAGGAGGTCGAGCGCATCGCCGATGAAGTCCTGGTCATCCTCGACGGCCGCCTCGCCGCCGCCGGCAACTTCCACGAGATTCGGCGTCTAATGACCGATCGTCCCCACACCTTCTCCGTCCGTTCCAGCGACGACCGTCTCCTCGCCTCCCAGCTCTTCCAGGAGCCCTACGTCGCTGCCGTCTCCATCGACGATGACACGGGCCTCGAAGTCCGCACAACCGACTTCAGTGCCTTCTCCGCTGCCATCGCCGGAATCGTCCAGCGCAGCGGCGTCACCCTCAACGAACTCCGTCCTTCTGACGAGTCGTTGGAGAGCGTCTTTGCCTACCTGGTGCGCAAATGACGCGTGCCTTGATCGTTCTCACCGCCCGTCAGCTCGCCGGGCGTCGCCGCGTCCTCTTCCTCGCGCTCCTCGGTCTCATCCCGATTGCCGTTGCCCTGCTCTACCGCTTCGCCGGCGATCACGTCGACCCACCGCCGGTGGAGTTCGCCGCGGAGATGCTCGACAATCTAGTCTTGGCCGTGGTCCTCCCCCTGATTGGGCTGGTCTTCGGCACCGCCGCCCTCGGCGCGGAGATCGAAGACGGCACCGCCATCTACCTCCTCACCAAACCCATCGAACGCTGGCGCATCCTCCTCGTCAAGATCGGCGTCGCCACCGCCGCCACCCTGGCGCTGACGCTGTCCGCCGCCTTGATCGCCTCGCTCATCGCTCTCGGCGGCGACGACCCCTACGGCCTCACCGCGGGCTTCGTCATCGCGATCGCCGTCGGATCCCTCGCCTACTCCGCCCTCTTCGTCGCCCTCAGCGTCCGCACCAGCCGCGCGCTGCTCGTCGGCCTCATCTATGTCTTCGTCTGGGAAGCCATCGTGCCCACCTTCTTCGATGGCACCCGCTGGGTCTCCATCCGCCAGTACATGCTCGGCCTCGCCGACCTGGTCAGCAGTGCCCCAGCCGCCGCCCTTGACGCGGACCTCAGTGGCGGCAGCGCCGCCATCGCCGCCATCATCCTCATCATCGTCTCCGTGTGGTTTGGCACCCGCCTCATCAACCGCTTCGAAGTCGGCGAGCGTCTCTAGAGCGCCGCGTGGAGACTTACGCCTACTCGCGCCGCTGGCGAATGGGCCCACAACCTACGGCTGCAGCCGCACCAACCCCTGCCCACCATCGACCGTGATGCGGGACCCATCCACGATCTTCTCCGTCCCGATCCCGGTCCCCACCATGGCGGGAAGCGCGTACTCCCGCGCCGCGATCGCCGCGTGCGAGAGCACGCCCCCCGCGTCCGTCACGACCGCTTCCGCCACCGCGAACGGCGGCGGCCAGCCCACGCACATGATGGGCACGGTTCTGGACATCACGGAACAGATGGAATCAATGGAGGCCTTGCAGACCAGCGAACAACGCCTCGCCCATGCACAGGCGATCGCCCACGTGGGAAACTGGGACTTGGACCTGGTTGAGGATCAGCTGCACTGGTCGGACGAGATCTACCGGATGTTCGGCCTCTCGCCGGCGACCTTTGAGGTCACGAGCACCGCTTTCTTGGAACGAGTCCACCCAGATGACCGAGACAGCACGCTCGCGGCGAACCGTGCCACGCGGACGACTGGGGTGCCCTTTTCCGCTGAGCACCGCATCGTGCGTGTCGATGGGTCCGTTGGACATGTTCGGCAGCGAGGAGAGGTCGTTCGCGACGGGACAGGGGCCCTCGTCCGGATGGTGGGCACCATTCAAGACATCACCGAGCACGTGGAGCTGGAAGAGCAGCTCCGCCAAGCCCAGAAGCTGCAAGCGATCGGCCAGCTCGCTGGTGGCGTCGCACACGATTTCAACAATCTGCTCATGGTCATCTCTGGCTACGCGGACGTGCTTCGCGAGTCTGTGGGGGATGGTTTGGGATCCCAGGACATCGAACAGATCATCGCGGCGGCGGCGCGGGCAGGAGATCTCACTCGCCAACTCCTCGCCTTCAGCCGACAGCAAACGCTGTGTCCGGAGGTCGTCTCCGTCAACAGCGTGCTGGAAGGCCTGCGCCCCATGCTCAGCCGTGTGGTGCGTGAAGAAATCGATCTCACGTTCGAGTTCGCGGCTGAAACGGGACATATCCGCGTTGATCGCACGGGTTTTGAACAGCTCATCCTGAACCTCGTCACCAACGCCTGTGACGCGATACCACGGGGCGGAAGCCTCAGGCTGCGGACGGACCAGGCGGATGTGGACGCTAGCACACGCCCCAGCATCGACCTGCCGGCCGGTCGCTACGCACGACTCACCGTGGAGGACAGCGGCCTGGGTATGGACGCCGCGACGCTGGTACACATCTTCGAACCGTTCTTCACAACGAAGGAACCGGGGAAGGGCACCGGCCTGGGACTCGCCGGCGCCTTCGGGTTCGCCAGCCAGAGCGGCGGCTACCTGGATGTCCAGAGCGAGGTGGGAGCCGGCAGCGTCTTCCGCGCGTACCTCCCGCAGGCCCTTGCAGCAGAGGCGCCGACCGCCCTCCCGGAACGCCCGGCGCGAGCGGGACACGGAACCCTCCTCCTCGTCGAAGATGAAGAGACCGTCCGGGAAGTAATTCAGGTCATCCTCAGGCGCGCGGGGTTCACCGTCCACGCCGCCGGCGGAGGCGAAGCGGCGATCACGCTCTTCAAAAACTCCGGCCACAGCATCGACCTCTTGCTCACGGACATCGTCATGCCCGAGATGCGCGGCACGGAGCTGGCGCGACACCTGCGCGAACAGGACCCAACGCTGCCCGTTCTCTTCATGTCGGGCTACGCCGAGGAGGCGCGGCAAGACCTTCAAGAGTCGCTGGGCGAGCGTGACGCTTTCCTGCAAAAGCCCGTGCCGCCCGGCAAGATCGTAGAGACCGTGAACCGGCTGCTCGGGGTGTAGCGGTCTGATTCATCGGCCCCCACGTTGCGGGCGACGCGCTCCGGTCCACGCCGGTCCCAACGGCAGGAAGCCGCCCCGTGCTAAGCTCCGCGCCCTGAGAAAGCGTGGGGAGAGATTCAATGTACGAGACGGACCAGTACGAAGGCATGGTGGCGGAAACGATTACCGTGGCCTCCGGCGGCGACCAAATTCATGCCTACTTCGCACGCCCGCTAGGGCCCGGCCCTTTCCCGGGAATCGTGCTGTTCCACCATATGCCCGGCTGGGACGAGTGGTACAAGGAAGCGACACGCCGCTACGCCTATCACGGCTACGCGACGATCACGCCAGACCTCTATTGCCGCGTGGCACATGGGGCCCCGGATGATGTCATGGCCCAAGTCCGGGCCGAAGGCGGAGTCGCGGATGACCAAGTCGTCGGCGACGCGGAGGCCTGCATGGCCTATTTGCGATCGCTGCCGATCTCCAACGACAAGGTGGGGCTGATGGGAACCTGCTCGGGCGGCCGGCAGGCATATCTCGTCGCCTGCCGATCGGACGGAGTCGACGCAGTCGTCGATTGCTGGGGGGGCGGCGTCGTAATGGGGCCCGACGACCTCAGCGAGAAACGACCCGTGGCGCCAATCGATCTAACCGAGCAGCTCACCGCGCCACTTCTGGGTCTGTTCGGGGAAGATGATCAGAGCCCACCTCCAGAGCAGGTCGCCCAGCACGAGGCCGAGTTGAAGCGACTCAACAAGCAATACGACTTTCACACGTACCCCAATGCCGGCCACGGCTTCTTCTACTATGACCGGCCCGCCGCCTATCGCGCCGAACCGGCGGTGGATGGCTGGGCGAAGATCTTCGACTTTTTCGGCAGCCACCTCCAGTAGGCCGCCGCCGACCCACACCACCTCCAAGCGGGAAAGACGACCCTCATGTGCACAATGATCGCCGACAAAATCCGCGTGAACGGCAGCGGCAAGGGGGCCGATGGCTGGTTTGCTGTCGACGAGGCCTACGTCTCCTACGACCATCCCGTCCATGCCCAATTGGACCACGCGCTCAACCTCGATTTCGTGAACGACACCGACGGCGTTGGAACCCGCGTGGCCGTGGAACTAGACCGCGCCTCCGCCGCGCGACTCGCGGACGCGATCCTGGACGCGTTGGAGCAAGCCAAGGATCACGCCTAAGACATCGCCATCGCGAGATAAAGCATCGCCATCGGTACGTAGGGATGAGGACCGCGCGTGGATTTGCGACGGGTGAGGCGGACCCTCCCTTCAACGCTGCAGCGTTCCGCGCGACAGCTCACCACGCGACTACTCGGCACGTTCGACAGACTCAACCACACCCGGCCCCGCCGCGACATCCATGCTGCGGACTTCGCCACGATTCAGCGCGTCCTTGATACTTGAGAGGATGCCGCCCTGGTCGTTGGCCGGGTCTACGAATCCGCCGGAGTCCGGGGACACGGCTACCATCGGGCCGACTAGCCGCCAGCGCGACGAGCCGCCGACTCGGTTCATGCCAGTAGGGAAATTCATGCCAGCCGATGATCCGACCACACTCCACGCGGCGATCGAACACGATGTGAAGGCCTATAGCGACACGTTCGTTCGTGCCAATCAGGAAGACGACCCATCGCTGATGCGTCCCTGGCTGCACCTCCCCGTGTTGATCCTCGGCAACGGCACGGCCCGCGCCTTGACGACGCTCGAGGAGGTCGATGCCCAGTACGCGGCGGGCGTCGCGGCCCTGCGCGATACGGACTACGCCGACTCTCTGCTCAGCGACTTTCGGATCACGGTGCTCAATCCCACCACAGCCTTCGTGCTCTGCCACTGCGTCCGGTCCAATGCGGACGGCAGCGTGCATCAGGAGTTCGAGGCCTCGTACGTCGTCGTCAAGAGCGACGACCACTGGCGGGTGGCAAGCCTCATCTCCCGCCGCTAGCACGGCCTGGTACGCGGCGAGGCAGTCCCCTACTACGCAGGCCTCCCGGCTCGGGCCGGCCAAGCCCGTTCCTCCCAGCTGCACGGGCGCGCTATGATCAGGCACGAAGCAGTGGCGTAGGAGAAGGGCGACCGATGTCCCGCGAATCGAACCTCGAAGTGGTCCGCCAGCGGTTCGGCGAGCACCCGATCCTGGATGAGGCCGACGCCGACCTCGCCGCCATCTATTCGGCGGATGTCGTCTTGCACGGTCCGGCGGAGCAATTCGTCGGCCTCGACGGAATCAAACAGGCCGCGGAGGCGACCCGCTCGGCGTTCTCGGACATCGAATTCCGGATCGCTGAGATGACCGCCGACGAGAACGACAAGGTCGTGACGAAGATCGTCGGTCGCAGCCGCCACACGGGACCGTTCCAGGGCGCGCAGCCCAGCGGCAAGTGGGTGCAAGTGAACGGCATCGTGATCAGTCGCCTGCAAGAGGGCCAGATCGTCGAGGAATGGCGCAACATGACCTGGAGTCCCGCCGCCGCCCCAGCGGACGAAGCGTAGAGGTCGCGTCGCTCCCAGACGGCACGTCCGGAAAGATGCCCATTGATTGAGAGGCCAATCGATCGAACGGGCGCCGCCCGCCCAGCGGCGGACGCCTCCCCATGACTGTCGCCCGCATCCTAGACTGCCCCACATCCAAGACCGTCCCGACCCGCGCACCGCGGAGACTCGGGCATAGCGAGACAGGGAGCAGCCGATGAAGTTCGGGGCGATGGTCGCGACCAAGATCGACGATTGGCAACTCATCGTCCACGCCGAGAATCTCGGCTACGACTCGGCCTGGGTGCCGGACTCCCAGATGATCTGGTCGGACTGCTATGCCGTCCTGGCACTGGCCGCGTGGCACACCTCCCGCATCCGGTTGGGTACGGGAGTGGCCATCGTCGGCACACGCGACGCCCCGGTCACCGCGCATTCCATCGCCTCCGTCAACCGTCTCGCGCCCGGGCGGGTCTTCCTTGGCATCGGCACCGGGCACACGGCGATGCGCGTGATGGGCTTCGACCCGGTCAAGGCCCGCGAATTTCGCGAGTACCTACGCGTCATCCGGGGGCTGCTGCGCGGCGAAGAGGTGGCCTACACGAAGAACGGGGAGACGCACGACATCCGCTTCCTGCACCAGGAATTGGGGTTCATCGACACCGAACACGAGATCCCGATCTACGTCGCCGCCAACGGGCCTCTCGCCCTGCGCGCCGCGGGCGCCTACGGGGACGGCCGTATCTCCGCCGGCAACGAACCCACCGCGCGGATTGCCAGCAGCCTGGAGGCGATGCGGGAGGGCGCTGCGAGTGTCGATCGAGAGCTGCCGGACGACTTCCATACGTCGGCGTTGACGTTCTCCTGCGTCTTAGAAGCAGGTGAGACCTTGGAATCGGACCGGGTGATTGACGAAGTGGGCTCCATGGTCGCCTCAGGGCTGCACTACTGGTACGAGGCCTACCAGCTCACGGGTCGCGACAACTTCGTCCCGGACGCTGTGCGCGACGAGTGGGAGCAGTACCTGCGCCACGTGGAGGAGATGGATGAGCCGCCCGAGCGCCGTCATCTGCGTATCCATGAAGGTCACTGCACCTACCTCCTCCCAGAGGAGCGCAAGCTGATGACCCCCAATCTGATTCGCAACTCCGGCGGCTTGATTGGCGAGCCGGACGACATCATCCACCAGCTTCGCGCACTGGAAGCCTCAGGATTGAGGGAAGTGACCCTGCTGCCACCGATGGCATCGGCTCGCAAGATCTTCGACGACTTCGCGACACACGTCATGGCCCGCTACTAGGGGGTGCACGGAGGTCGCCCGGCGGTTATCGTCTCCTTCCCGATTCGAGCGCTTGACCCATCCGGCACCGTTCACACTACGCTCCCAGGCATATATTTCCGCACATGAATCTTTTCCGACTGAAAGGACATCGCGATGGCCCAGGATTTCCCGCGCACGATTGACGAGATCTCCGACGAGTGGCTGTCGCAGACGTTGGGTGCCAAGGTCGCCAGCCACGACGTGAAGTTCCTCGAGGGCGGCGTGCTTTCCGACGCGTTCAAGGTGGCGCTAACGTACGCCGGCAACGCCGGCGACGCGCCGACGTCCGTCGTGCTGAAGATGGCGAAGACCGACCCCGAAGAGCGCGGCGCCGCACTGATGACCAACTCCTACACCAAGGAGCTGCGTTTCTTCGAGGACCTCTCGACCGATGTCCCGGTCACCGCCCCCGAGCTCTATGCCAGCTTCTCCGATGGAAGCGCGGGCTCCGAGTTCTTCCTGCTGGTAATGGAAGATCTGACACAACACTCCCGGGTCTTCGACCAAGTGAACGACCCGCCGGATGCGGAGTTCGCTCGCAAGATCGCAATGGAGGCCGCCAAGCTGCACGCGAAGTATTGGGACTCCCCCACCACACAGCTGCCCTGGATCGGTCGACCCGACGGACGCTATGTCTTCGCCCTGGATGAGCTTTGCAAGATGGGCAACGCCACCTGGGCGCCGTTCAGAGGCTTGTGGCAGCAGATGTACGGCAGCGACATCTTCGGCGATGAGGGTGATGGGCCCGTCGAAGAACTGACGGAACTACTCTGTGGCCCCAAGTGCGCCGGCATTCACGACAAGATCTACGACGTCCTCTCTTCACGGCCGCAAACGGTGCTGCATGGCGACATGCGCGCCGACAACGTCTTCCGCACCAACCCGGCGGCAGGGAAGAGCGTCGAGGACTCCACGATCACCTTCATCGACTGGCAGGTGATTCATGCCGGTCCGCCAGGGCCCGAATTCACGGAAGCATGGATGCACTCGCTGGAGCCGGAGGTTCGGCGCAACGACAAGCAGATGTTGCGCGAGTATCACGACAAGCTCGTGGAACTCAATCCGGACGCGGCGGCCTATACGTACGAGATGCTGATCGAGGACTATATGCTCAGCTTCTGCTTCTGGTGGACGGCCATCATCACTCTCGGCGTCAACACCCTACAGACGTTTGACAAACCCGAAGGGGCGCGCATGAAGGCGCTTTGGGGCCGAGGACTCGTCCGCGCCAAGATCGCCATGCGTGATCTCGATTGCCTGTCGCTGATCAAGACGCTCGCCGCCGAGGTCCCCGATGACGCGACCGTCGCGGCGGGGTAGTGGATGCGGCGGTATCCGCGGCGGATCGCCAGGCGAGCGCTGGCCAGCGGGTTGATCGTGATCGGCGTGGGGGCTGTGCTCGCAGCCGCCGGAGCCTGCAGCTCGGGCAGACACGCCGGGGACGCGAGCGCCTCGACTGACACCCAGTCTTCCGCGGAACCGCCCGCACTCGAAGTCACGGCGCCGACTCTCGACTTCGAAGCAGCGGCGACCAACGCCGGCACGGAGACCTACTCGTTGACGATCGACGTGGAGGCATCTGAGTGCTGGCGCCGCTCGCCTGCACGAGGAAGCGGAGAGGCCGACCGACCCAAGACCGCCAGCCCCGTGAGGCGCACCTGGACGTGCCTCCGCGCGCGTGAGACAAAGGCGGCCTGATGATATCGTCGGCGCACCCCGCGTCGGGCTAACCGGTCGGCGGCGGGTCTGTGAACCTGACGACCACCCCAGCCGCGCCTGGCGCCCCTGTCCCCGTGGGACCGCCTTGGCTCGCAGAGGCCAGCAGAGGGAGATTCCATGACGTGGCAACCAGAGGTTGACGAGCTCAACAAGCGGCTGGAATTCGCGCGCCAAGGCGGCGGCGAGGCCGGCAAAGAACGACAGCGGAAACGCGGCAAGCTCACTGCCCCGGAGCGTCTGGACGCTCTGGCGGATGAGGACTCCCTGCGCCTCTTCATGAGCCTCGTGGGGCGCGGCGAATACAACGAGAATATGGAGATCACGGGGTTCACTCCGAAACCGGCGATCACCGGCTTCATCAAGATCGACGGGCGCAAGGTCGTCGTCAACGCCAGTGACTTCACAGTGCGGGGCGGCGCGGGCGGCGGTCGCGAGGGCGGCCTGGGACAAGAGATCTCCGACACGGAGCGAGCCTTCGAGTGGCGGGTCCCCTACATCCGCCTCCTCGACGCGGCGGGCGGCTCCGTCGGCCACTTTGAGCAGATCGGGCGGACCTACCTGCCAGACGGCAACAGCTTCACCCAACACGACGTCCGCCTCTTGGACACCGTACCCGTTGTCTCGGCGGCGCTGGGGTCGGTCGCCGGTTTGCCGGCGGTCTATGTCCCCATGGCCCATTTCAGCGTGATGGTGGAGGGCATCAGCCAGATCTTTCCCGGCGGTCCGCCCGTCGTCAAAGCGGCTCTCGGCTACGACATCACGAAGGAGGACCTGGGCGACGAACGCATCCACGCCCGCATTAGCGGCGTCGTCGACAACCTCGCCAAGACAGAGGATGAGGCCTTCGAGATGATCCGCCGGTTCCTCTCGTATCTTCCCTCCAATGCCTACGAGATGGCGCCCCGCGTGGAGCCCACGGACGACCCCGAGCGGCGTGACGAGGAACTGCTCTCGATCTTCTCCAAGAAGCGGCGCCCCTACAACGCGCGACAGCTGATCCGCCACGTCGTCGACGAGGACTCGTTCTTTGAGATCGCGCCCCTCTACGGCAAGGCGCGGGTGACCGGCCTGGCGCGGCTCAACGGCTACCCGGTGGGGATCATGGCCAACGCGCCGCGCGAAGCTGGCGGCGCCACCAACGTCGCCGCCGGCGAGAAGGTCAGCCGCCTGATGCAGCTCTGCGACGCCTTCCACCTGCCGCTAATCTCCCTCGCCAACGAGCCCGGCTTCATGGTGGGGCTGGAGGAGGAGAAGCGGGGCATTGAGCGCGCGGGCGCTCGCCTCGTCACTTCGACGATCCGCAGCCGTATGCCCTGGTGCACGATCGCCGTGGGGCAACTCTTCGGCGTCGCCGGGCAATGTCAGCACCGCCCCACGGGGATGTTCCGCCGCTACTGCTGGCCCTCCGCCACCTGGGGTTCGATGCACATCGAAGGCGGGACCCGCGCCGCCTATCGACGCGAGATCGAGTCCGCGCCGGATCCAGAGGCGAAAGAGGCGGAGATCGAGCAGCGTCTCAAGCGGATCGCCTCCCCCTTTCGGACGGCCGAGGCGACGGGCCAGGACATCATCGACCCGCGCGACACTCGTCCCTTGCTATGCGAATTCGTGGAGGAGGCGCAATCCATCCTCCGCACCCAGCTGGGACCGTCGCCGATCCCGTACATGCCCTAACCCCACGCGCTGCCGCGCAGAGGGCAGGCCTCAGTTGGGCCTGCTGAGAGAGTCCAGCGAACTGATGGTGGAAGCACAATGACAGCGGAATCGCGATGACGGCTGAAACGCAATGAGTCCCTCCGAATGAAAGTGTTCTCGGAACTGTGCATCGTCGAGATCGCGGGCGCCGTCTCCGGTGCCTACGCCGGCAAACTCTTCGCCGACTACGGGGCCACGGTTCTGCTGGTCGAGCCGCCGCAAGGCAGCCCGATGCGCGACGACGGAGTGCCCTGGAACGGGACGGGGAGCGCCTTCGCGTTCAACAACACCAGCAAGCAGTCCCTCACCCTCGATGCCAGCAACCCCAAGGACGGCGCCCAGCTTGAGGAGCTGCTGCGCGGCGCCGATGTCGTCATCGAAAGCTCCTCGCCGAACCCGCTGACCCCGGTCTCCGCGGAGGTCGACGCGCCGCAGCTCGTCCGGGCATACCTCTCTCCCTTCGGGCTGAGCGGACCGCGTGCCTCCTGGCGCTCCAGCCCCTTCACCGACTTCGCGCTCAGCGGCCACATGTTCCTCACCGGCGAGCCCGATCGTGAACCGTTGCAAGGGCCGCCCCTCCAATCCGAATACGCGGCCGGCGCGCAGGCCTTCTACGGGATCATGGCGGCTCTCTGGGCGCGCGAGCGGATCGGGAAGGGGCAGACGGTCGAGGTGTCGCTGGTGGAGAGTCTGGCCAACCTGCACCAGTACACGACCGTGATGTGGACGCACGGACACCACATTCAAACCCGTGTCGGAAACAGCCAGCCGGGGCCATGGCACCCCAATGGCCACCTGCCCTGCCAAGACGGCTGGGTCTCGATCTGCTCCCCGGGGCGGGAACGACTCACCCGAACGCTCGCCGTGATGGACCACCTCCACCTCCTGGAAGACCCACGCTTTCAGGAGGAAGAGGAACTCCTCAAGCATCGCTCCGAATTCGATGCCGCCATCGCGCCTTGGTTGGAGACACGCCCGGCACAGACGATCGCGGACGCGCTGCAAGAGCTGCGCATCCCCGCCGCACCCGTCCACACCATGCGCGAGGTCTTGGACTATGACCACCTGCGAGCGCGGGACTTCTGGCGCTCGCTGCCGGGCGGCGCCGAGGAGGCGGATATCGATCTCACACTGCCGCGCGGTCCCTTCACGATCGCTGGCTTCGACCTCGCACCCGCCCCCCCTCCGGCGCTGAACTCGGCGACATCCGAAACCCTCGCGCGCTTCCAAAAGAAGCGCGCTACGCCCGCTCCAGCGACGCCCGCTCCAGCCACGCCCGACGACTCGCCAGGGGCTGGCCCTCTCGACGGCGTTCGCATTCTCGATCTCACGGCCGGTTGGGCCGGCCCCCTCGCGGCGCGCATCCTCGCCGACCTGGGCGCCGACGTGATCAAGATCGAGCCACCCTGGGGCCGTGGCCCGCGATCGGTGTCGCGGGCCGCTGCGGAGGCGGTGCACTTCTATCCGGATAACGACCCGGGAAACGAGCCCTGGAATCGCAACGGCATCGTCAACAAGCACAACCGCAACCGGCGGGGCATGACGCTCCGCCTCGATCAACCGGAAGGGCGCGCCGCCGCCGAACGCATCCTCCGCACGTGCGATGTACTGCTGGAAAACTTCACACCCGGCGTCATGCAACGCCTCGGCCTGACGGACCAGCGCCTGCGGGAGATCAACCCGCGCCTCGTCCACGTGGCGATGCCGGGCTGGGGCCTCGATGGGCCGCACCATCACTACGCCGCGCTCGGCCCCATGGTCGAAGCGGCCTCCGGGCAGTGCATGCTGATGGGCTACCGGGATTCGATCCCCTATCGCCAGGGAATGGCCTTCCCGGACGCCATCTCCGGGATTCACGCCCCGGGCTCCCTCTTGCTGGCCCTGTGGCAAGCGACGGCCGAGCCGGACGTGCCCCCGCCGTTCGTGGAGAATGCCCAGCTGGAAGCCACGGTGATGTTCAACGGCCATGCGCTGCTCGACGCCCAACTCACGGACCAGGAGCCGCCACGTCTCGGGAACCGCCATCCCGAGTTCGCGCCGCAGGGTGTCTACCCCTGCCTCCCCGCCACCGCACACGGCGACGGCGATCAGGCTGCCGACAAGTGGCTCGCCCTCAGCATCACCGCCGACGACGAATGGCGAACACTTTGCGATCTCGCCACTCTCGATCCTGCCTGGCGTGACTGGACGCGCGAGCGCCGCCGCGAGCAGCACGATGCCATCGACGCCGCCATCACCGCCTGGAGCCGCCGGCACAGACACGTGGCGCTGATGGAGACGCTGCAGGCGCATGGCATCATCGCCGCCGCGGTCCTGAATGCCGCCGAGATGATCGACGATGCACACCTGCAGAACCGCCAGTTCTGGGTCGATGTTGAACAGCCGGTCTGGGGGCGCGCCTTTCCCTTCGCGGCGCTCCCCGTGCACTTCAGCGACACGCCCGCGACGTACCGGCTCGCCGGTCCTACGCTGGGGGAGCACAACCATGAAGTCCTCCACGACGTGGCAGGCCTATCGGACGCGGAGATCGACGCCCTAGCCGCCGCCGGGATCATTTCCAGCGAGCCACCGGAATAGCCCATTCCCGCGAGCGGCTCGATACACTACGCGGCATGACTGCCCCAGCAGGCCTCTGCGACCGTTGCGCCCACGCCCGTGTCGTGACTTCCGCACGGGAGTCCCGATTTCTGCGTTGCGAACGGTCGGACACGGAGGCGGAGTACGCGCGCTATCCGCAGCTCCCGGTCCGCAGCTGTGAGGGATTCAGCGCCCTGGAACCCGCAAGTACAGCCGAGGAGCCCCTCATAGAGAACGCCCCCCTGCCCTTGGTCGGCGCCGAATCTCGGCAACCGTTGTTCGACCGCGTCGGCGGTCGTGGGGCGGTCGAACGAATCGTCGCGGCTCTCTACGACGGCATCGAAACCGACCCCAAGTTGCGTCCGCTCTTCCCCGTCGATCTGCACGAGGGCCGCGTCAACCAGACGCTCTTCTTCGAGCAATGGCTCGGTGGCGAACCGCGCTACACGGCGCTCCGCGGCTCGCCGCAGTTGCGCCGACGTCACCTGCACTTCCCAATCGACGAGGAGACGGCCACTCGCTGGCTGGGACACATGGCAGCTGCCCTCCGCGCCTGCGACGTTGACGAGATCGCGACGAAAGAGATTCTCACCGCGCTGGAACCGCTCGCCAGGCATCTCATCAATCAGGTTCCGGCCGAAGGCTGACCGAGCCGGTAACTTGTCGATCTGTCACCATCAGCGGCAGAACCCCCGCTTGGCGGACGGCACGATGTCGAACGGCGTGCGGGGAGTCCAACGCCTGTTTGGGCGTAGAGACGAGCACCGTCAATGTCGACCGAACTCTGGCAGCTCAGCGCCACGGAACTCGCCGAACAGATTCGCGCGAAGCAGGTCAGCAGTCGCGAGGTGATCGACGCCCATCTCACACGGATCGACGCGGTCAATCCGCGACTCAACGCGGTCACGGTCGTTCTCACCGATGAAGCGCGCGGTGCCGCTGACGCCGCCGATGCCGCCCTCGCTCGGGGCGACGTTCTCGGTTCGCTGCACGGCGTGCCGATGACCGTCAAGGAGAACATCGACCTCAAGGGCGGCGCCACCACCAGCGGCGTCCGTGTCAACCTCGATCACATCGCCACGCGGGATGCGCCGCACATTGAACAGTTGCGCGCGGCCGGCGCCATCGCCATCGGCCGCACCAATATGCCCGACTACGGCATGCGCTGGCACACGGAGAGCCAACTCCACGGGCACACGCTCAACCCCTGGGATCCGAACCGCACGCCGGGCGGCTCCAGCGGCGGCGATGGAGCGGCGCTGGCCAGCGGCTGCACGCCGATTGGGATGGGCAACGACATCGGCGGCTCCGTGCGCTGCCCCTCGCAGTGCTGTGGCACCGTCGCGATCCGACCGTCCCTCGCGCGCGTCTGTCGGTCCAACGAGTTCGCCGACCCCAGCGCCATGTTTCTCGCCGCGCAGCTCATGGCGGTGCAAGGTCCGATGGCGCGTCACGTGCGTGACCTCCGCCTCACGCTCTCCAACATGATGGGGCCCGACCCCCGCGACCCCCGGCACATCACCGCACCGCTCCAGGGAGTGCCGCTCCCCAAGCGCGTCGCCTTGGTCCCGGAGCCAGCCGGGGGCGCCACGGAGCCCTCCGTCGCCGAGGGTGTCCGCGCTGCGGGCCGCGCCCTGGCCGATGCAGGCTATGACGTGGAAGAGGTCGCCCCACCCGCAATCGATGAAGCCGCCAGGCTGTACTGGCAATGGATGATGACGGACCTGCAACACCCCTTCATGGACAACGTTCGTGCCACCGCCTTGCCGGACGCCGCCCGCGCCTTGGAGCTGATCACCGCCAACACGACGCTGCTCGACCTGGAGGGGTACCAGCGCACCCTCGCCCGGCGCCACGGAATTCTCACCGAGTGGTCGACGTTCATGGCGGATCGTCCCATCGTCGTTGGTCCGGTCTACACGGTTCCGCCCTGGCCCGTGGGCTGGGATGTGGAAAGCCAGGCCTCGAATGCCGCGTTCATCGAGGCCTTGCGCCTGGTCGTGACGATCAACTTCCTGGGATTGCCCGCCGTCGCCATGCCGGTCGGCGTCGCGGAGGGACTGCCGCAAAGCGTCCAGGTCATCGGGCCCTCGTTCCGCGAGGATGTCTGCCTCGACGCCGCTGAGGCGATCGAGGAGCGTCTCGGCGTGATTACCCCGATTGATCCTCGCTCCACGCGGCCCTGAGCCTGAGTCGAGCCCGCTGTCCGCGGGTCTCTGACGTCTTCCCTGTATCCCAATCGCCTCGGGACGACTTCACAACGTCGGCGTCCCGCCGATGATCAACCAGATGGAGGCTGGCGATGCCCGCACTTCAGGTTTTCCGGTCGCCGCAGGATGAAGAACCAGACCCTGTCGAGGGCGCTTCGGCGTTCCACGCTCCCGCAACCGACCGCGTGATCTGCCCGCACTACTCCGGTACCGAAAACGGTTGGGATGCCACCTGCGCGCGCAACGAGACCCCTGAGCCGATTCACACCGCGTTCCAACGAATCCACTGCACGTCACGACGCCACGAACGTTGCCAAGTCTTCCTTGGCGAGGCGCCCTCTCCGCTCCAGCCCGACACCCCCACCCGCCGCCGCCGGCCGATGCGAATGCCGATGCCGAATCGACTCGCGCTGTCGGGCGTCCTGGGACTGGCGCTGGTGGTGGGCGCTTCATTTTTCGTAGGCAGCTTGCCGGGAATTGGGGCGGGATCGGACGAGGCCCCCGTCGTGGCGCCCCCGGTTACGATCGAGGCTGCGCAGCCCGAAGTGTCCGAGACAGCAACTGAACCAGACTCCACGGCAGCTGACGCCATGGCCTCCGACAGCATGGCCTCCGACAGCACGGCGTCCGCCCTGCCGGAGGCCGTGCTGCCGGTGTCTGAAACAGCAGCGGCAGGATCCAACAATACGCCCCAGGGCGAGTCGGCGGAGCCGGTCACCACGACCGACGGCCCCGCTGACACCACCATCGACTCCCGCTCCACAACCAGACTGATCGGCGGCCCTCCGGCCTTCCTCCCCGCGCTAATACCCTTCCTCATCGCGCTGCAATACCTCGAACTAGCGCCGACGCTCGATCCCGGGCTCAGCGAAGACTTGCCGGACGAGACGACCGACCTGCCGCCGAACCTGGAGGCCGCCACGGGCCTCTACCGGGTGAAAACGACAAGCGGCAACGGCGTGGCGCATCGCAGCGCCTGCATCTCCAGCGCCCGGATGAACACGGGCTGGGTCGACGGACAGCACGTGGAGTTGCTGGGCACGGGTGTGGACGGCTGCGAGGGGTGGTCCTACGCGCAGGCGGGCGGGATCGCGGCGTGGATCCAGAGCGGTTTTCTGATTCCGGTCTCTTAGCCCGCTCGCGCAGGGGAGTAGGACGATCGGAGAACGCCCGTCCGCTCTCCGATTCTCTCGTTCACCGTCGACGATCCCGAATCGCTACAACCCACGACCAGGGCCGCGAGCCCCAGCAATCCCAGAGCTATCCAGCGCCTCATAAGTACATCCTTCAGCCAGAAGCCTGTCACACCACGTAGTACCGCGCAGCGCAGCCCCTCACGCATCCATCATTGATCCACGTGGCGCCTACACTAGGCTGAGCGACACGCAGTCCCCAGGGCCCCTCGCCGACACGCAGAGCGAGCGGTTCCGCCGTTAGGCCCGACGCCGATAGGCGGGACTGATCAGGCACACCGATGAAGGGACCCCCATGAGCGAGGCCAGAGACCAGATCCTGGAAGCGACGACGCAACTCCTCGGTCCGCTTCTCACCGGCATGGACATGCTCGGGCACGCTGGCCGACATCTGCATCCCCCGAACCTTCCGGATCTCGTCGATGCGGTCACTCCCTTCCGGCAGCCGCTCGCGGAGGCGCTGGAGCGGTTCGAACGGATTGATTGGCCCCCACACCTCGCCGACTTCCACGACTACCTCCACGACTCCGCCAACTTCACGCTGCAGGGGTACGACGGGCTCGCCACCTGCGCCACCGACGCGAACCCCATCATCGGCGCCTACCGATCGATGCGCTTTAACACCCGAGCCATGGAGGCCCTTTATCCCGTGGCGGCGATGCTCCCCCCGGTCAGCCGCTTCTTCCTCGACGACCTGCACCGTGAGGACGGCGCCCTCCTCGATCGATTAGCCGGCTCCGACGCCAGCCAGCCCGATCGCGGCGTCGTTCACGCCGGCAACGGCCCCGACGACCGTGGTGGGTTTTCGTTGTACGTCCCCGAGTACTACGACGGCGAGGCCGAATGGCCCCTGGTCATCGCCCTGCACGGAGGCTCCGGGCACGGCCGCGACTTCCTCTGGACCTGGCTGCGAGAGGCACGGAGCAGCGGAGTCTTTCTGGTCAGCGCCACATCGCGCGACCGCACCTGGTCACTGATGGGACCAGACAAAGACAGCGCCAACCTCAATGCCATGATCGAACACGTGGCAACCACCTGCCGCCTTGACCGTTCGCGGATCCTGCTCACCGGGATGTCGGATGGCGGCACCTTCACGATGCTCAGCGGCCTCCTGGGCGGCGTTCCGGCCACACACCTGGCGCCGATCTCCAGCGCCTTCCATCCGGTCCTGCTGCAAGGCGCCAAGCCAGAACGACTCAGCGACCTTCCCGTCTATCTCACCCACGGCGCGCTCGATTGGATGTTCGCCATCGACGGCGCGCGCGTCGCGCAGCAAGCGCTCCGCGACGCCGGTGCCAAGGTGGAGTACCGCGAGATCGAGGATCTGTCGCACACGTACCCCCGCGAAGAGAACACGCGGATCCTGAATTGGTTCCTCAGCGCCACCTAGCGGTCAACGTCGCCGACGGGGGCCGTGAGATTGTTCGCGCTACTTGATCAGTGCCTCAAGCTTGGCGCCGGCCTCCGCCACACTGCCGCTCGGCATCTGGATCATCTGCAACTGAGCGCCCAGATCTGATCGCTCCTGCAACTGCTCCCGCACTTCTGCTTCAGAGCCGATGACCTGGATCTCGCGCACCATCTCTTCCGTGATCGCGGCGTGGGCACCCTCGGAGTCGCGCTCACCCCAGGCCTCGCGCGAGGCCAGGACTTCCGACTCAAAGCCGGTGCTCGCCAGCATCTGCCAGTAGAAGTCGCCCATGCGGTTGATGTAGTGGAAGAGGGGCTGCCGCGCATCAGCCCAGCGCGACTCGTCGCTCTCGCCGTCGAGCACGTACAGATTGGTGAACGGCGCGATGGTGATCTCGTCGACCGAGCGGCCCGCCAGCTCGGCCCCGGCGGCGAGCTGTTCCCGCAGCACGCCGAACCGTTGCTTCGGCCAGTGAATCGGGAAAATACCCTCGGCGATCTCGCCCGTCTGATGGATCGACTTGGGGGTGATCGCGGCGATGTAGACCGGTACCTCGGTTCGGACGCGGTCGTAATCCAACCGGAAGCCCCGCTCCATCTGGAAGATCTCCCCGTCGTAGTGCAGCTTCTCGCCGCTCATCAGGAGCTTGAAGATCTCCGTGTATTCGCGAATCCGGCGCAGCGGCTTGTTGAACTCGACGCCGTGAAAATGCTCGATGACCCGAATCCCCGAGGACCCCAACCCACACACCATCCGCCCGCCCGACAACACCTCCAGCATCGCGAACTCCTGCGCGATCGCAGCTGGAGTTCGTGAATAGGTGTTCAAGATCGACGATCCGATCTGGATCGTCGATGTCTGGCTGGCCAAGACCGAGAGCCAGGGAATGATCGACGGGCCCCAGGCCTCTCCCGTCGCAACCAGCTCGTAGCCGAGATCCTCGGCAATGCGAACCTTCTCCAGTGACTCTTTCCAGTCGCTGTCCGGTCCTGCGAGAACTCCCAATCGCATTGTGGCCTCCGTTTCGGGCAAAGATCCCGGGCCAACGGCCAAGGCGCTTCGCGTGCCGTGCAAGGAGGGTAGGCTACCTGAGCGAAGGCGTGAGCGCCTCAGCACCGGACACGAGGGGTTCGGCATCACCGCGGCAACGGCGCGTGATGGCCGCGCTCAGGACGGAATGGTCGAAGCCGGCGTGCGCCTCTTCAATGCGGGCAAAGTCGGCGTCTCGCGGCAGCGAGCGGATCTGCTCCGCAAACCCCTGCGGCAAATGCGGAGCCACAGCCAGCTTGCCAATGTCCCGCAGCACGCCCCCTAGATAGGCCGTCTCCGGGTTGACCTGCTTCCCCGCACTGCGGCGCGCCCAGGCCCGCGCAGCCAGCGCACCGGCCACGCCCGTCCGCCACAGCGATCCACGATCCATGCCGTAGCTCGGCAGCGGTGTCGCCAAGGCCCGTCTCCCCAATTCCGTCACGACGAGCGCCCGCAACTCCCAGCGGCCCAGCCGGGCCACCGCTTCGCTCAACGTGAATGCCCGCCCGGGCGCGCCGAACATCGCGGAGTTCCCCGCCCGCAGCACCGCCGCCGCCAAGACCGGATCCGCGCCCACGCTGGCCACAATGGCGTAGGCGTCGTTGTCCGGGTCAAGAAGCTCCGCGTGGAGCCGCAGCAGGGCCGCGACCTCGTCGGGATCGGGCGCTTCGTCTTCGGGCAACGGTCGCCGGGAGTCCGCATGCGTCACCATCGAGTCGCCTCCTGCTACCCCATACACCCGCGATGGGCGACGACAGCCGCCGCGCGGGATCGCATCTGAATCGATCATCGACGCGCGAACCCGTTTCCGTAGGGGGAATCCCCACCTCCACCTGGGAACGCGGCAGCGACACCGGCGGCGTCAACGTGCCATCCATCGGGCACTTTCACCGCCCGGAGTCCGCTCAACCTGTACACGCTACGCCGCCGCGCAGTCGCCTTCCGCCCATCGTCCTCGCGAGACCGCTAGACTCCCGCTCGACGCCCGCACGAGACGTGAACAGGAGAACGCGATGCCCGTCCACACCGTCCTCGGTCCGATCGATGCCAGCGATCTGGGCCCCACCCTGCCGCACGAACACATCGGCGTGCGCACGCCCGGCATCGCCGAGAACTGGCCCGATACCTACGACCGCGCCGCCCACAAACAGGCCGCCATCGAGCAGGTGCAGGCCGCCTACGACGCCGGCATCCGCACCATCGTCGACCCGGCGCCCGCCGATCTCGGCCGTGACGTGGGCCTGATGCAGGAGGTCGCCCGCGAGACCGGGATGCAGATCGTCTGCGTCACCGGCATCTACTGGATCGTGCCACGCTACTGGTGGGGCCGCGAACCCGACGATCTGGCCGACGCCTTCGTGCGTGAGATCGAGCAGGGCATCGCCGACACCGGCGTCCACCCCGGCGCGATCAAGGCCGCCACGGACGAAGGGGGGGTCACCGAGGTCAACGAAAAGTGTCTCCGCGCCATCGCGCGCGCCCACCGGCGCACGGGCATCCCCATCATCACGCACAATGGGCCGCCCACGATGGGTCGCGAACAACAGCGCGTCTTCCTCGATGAGGGCGTGGACCTCAAGGACAACGTCGTCATTGGCCATGTGGGAGACACCGACGATGTGACCTATCTCCGCGAGCTCGCGGACCGCGGCAGCTTTCTCGGCCTCGACCGTTTCGGCATCGACCAGACGCTCTCATTCGAGGCGCGGGTCGACACGGTGGTACGGCTCTGCGCGGCGGGCTACACGGACCGCATCGTCCTGGCTCACGATCGCTGTTGTGCCTTGGACTGGGTCCCCAACTTTGAGACGGCCTTCGCGGACGCGGCGCCCAACTGGCGCATGAACCACGTCAGCGAGGATGTTGTTCCCGCCCTCCGCGAGCGCGGTGTCAGCGATGCCCAGATTCAGGAGATGCTGGTGGACAATCCCCGGCGTCTCCTGGAACCCGGCACTCCCTACTAGGAGGGGGTCGCTGCGAGACCAGAGCAGGGGACTTCGGCTCAACCCCGCCCCCTTCACCGGGGGCGGGGGAACCAAATTACTTCGCGGCGGGGACGCTGCCCGCGGCGTTGGTGCCCGCGTAGGTCCACGTCGCCACGTCATCCATGATCAGGAAGACCGGTTGCGACCGCGTCAGCGTCGTCACTTGACTGAGGAAGGCCGGGCCGCTGGGCCGGTACGCTAGCCATTGCTGCGTCTCCGCATCCAAGACAAACGCCGCCACCAAGCCGTCGACGCCTGCGAGGATGCCCGCGATCTCGCCGCTCGCCCCGGTGTAGGAGACGAGGTTCGAGCCCGGACGGAGATCGACGGTTCGTTCCAGTACGGAGGGGACCAGGTCGATCAAACTGAGGGTCCGACCGCCGTCGACGCGGACGATCAGGGCATCACCCTGCACCAGCGTCTTCAGCGAGTTGACGAAGGCCGGCGCACCCACGGTGTAGCTCTCGTACTGCTGCGTCGCCGCGTTGAAGCGGAACACGCTCAGCACTCCATCACCGAGGCCAGAGACGTAGTCGCCGATCTCCGCGCCGGAAGCGCCGGTGTAGGTCAGTGCGTTGAAGCCAGACGACAAATCCACACGCGCACCAGGCAGGAAGAAGTCCACGTCCCAGCCATCAAGCCCGGCGGGGAGCTCCGCGCCGACCTCGGCCAGGAACAGTCCTTCCACACCGCCCGATAGGTCAAGAGCGCACCGCTCGGCGGGGCGTCCCAGCCGTCCGTGAAGGCGAAGTCGGCCGGCAGAATCACGCGCACACAGGACCCCAAGGCCGCGAGTTGTGCACCATCGAGATAGCCCAGGCCGATCGCGACCTCATCCGCGAGGTCACTGACGGAGAAGGACGCCGTCGAGATCTGGGCGGAGTCACAACCATCGGTCTGCGCGGTGCGTAAACCCGCGAACCGCACGGAGGATGCCGTCCAGCTTGACGCCGCCGAGGTGCGAAGCTGGCTCGTCTGTGCCCCATCGCCATCCAAGGATCCAAAGAAGTCGTCGAAGTCGATCACGGGGGGAGCGCCATCATCCGTGGTCAGATCGCTGACCACCGGGTTGTGCGCCTCACTCAAGGCCGGGTCATGACCACCGCTCAGAATCGGGTTGTGGACACCGCTGAGAATCGGCGCATGCGCTTCGCTGATCGTCGGATCGTGGGCGCCACTCACGGTCGGGTCGTGGAAACCACTGAGGAACGGATCGTGCCCCGCGCTCTGGACGGGATCATGCGACACGCTGAGGACCGGATCGTACGCCCCACTGAGGAACGGATCGTGCAACGCCGAGATGTCCGGCTCATGCTGTCCGCTCACGAACGGATCGTGGAAGTCACTCAAGGTCGGAGAGTGCAGCCCCGTCTCGCTCACCGAGGGGTCATGGATGCCGCTGACCGACGGATCGTGCTCCCCGCTCAGGATCGGGTCGTGCGCGCCGCTCACAAACGGATCGTGGGCAAGGCTCAGTGCCGGATCATGCACTGCGCTGAAGAGCGGGTCATGCACCGTGCTGATGGTCACGTCATGCCCACCGCTCAAGAACGGATCGTGAACGGCGCTCAGTACGGGGTCATGCCCGCTACTGACGAACGGGTCGTGGCCGTCGGAGACCAAGGGATCGTGCAGCCCGCTGAGGAATGGATCGTGACTCCCGCTGAGTGCCGGATCGTGACTCCCGCTCAGCGTGGCGTGGTGCACGCCGGAGACCAGTGGATCATGCGATCCACTGAGCACAGGGTCGTGGTCATCGCTCAGCACCGGGTCATGCAGCCCGGAGACGAAAACATCGTGCGCGGCCAGGCTCAACGTGCTCAACGTGGGCTCGTGGGTCTCACTGATGATCGGATCGTGCGACGCGCTCGCCACGGGATCGTGCACCGAGCTCAAATTCGGGTCATGCGTGCCGCTGAAGAACGCGTTGTGCAAGTCGCTCAGGGCGGGGTCGTGCCCGCCACTCAGGAAAGGATCGTGCCCGTCACTGAAGAGCGGATCATGCGACCCACTGAAGACCGGGTCGTGCGACCCGCTCAGCGCGGCATCATGAGCCCCGCTGATGAACGGGTCGTGGTTGCCGCTGAGGAGGGGGTCATGTCCCTCGCTGAAGAACGGATCGTGGAAGCCACTCAGGGCGGGGTCGTGCAACTCGGCTTCGCTGAAGAAGGGATCGTGGAGCCCACTCACGAACGGGTCGTGCTGGCCGCTGACGACCGCGTCGTGGCCGCCACTCTGAATCGGGTCATGCCCCCCGCTCAGGAACGGGTCATGGGCTCCGCTGATAAACGGATCATGGACGAGGCTCAGCGCCGCGTCGTGCCCGCCGCTGAAGAACGGATCGTGGAAGCCGCTGACAGACGGGTCGTGCGACCCGCTGACAAAGGGATCGTGGCCGTCGAAGCTGAAGACGGGATCGTGGCTGCCGCTCAGCGTCGCGTTGTGGAAGTCGCTGACGACGGGCTCGTGGCCCTCGCTGTAGACCGGGTCGTGGAATCCACTCAAGGCCGGATCGTGCAGGCTTTCGCCTGAGTAGACCGGATCATGCAGCCCGCTCACGAACGGATCGTGGCTGACGCTGATCACCGGGTCGTGGTCGCCGGAGACGACCGGATCGTGCCCGCCGGAGAGCAGAGGGTCGTGGTTGCCGCTGAGGAAGGGGTCATGGAGCTCGCTCGCCACGGGATCGTGGTTGCCGCTGAGGAACGGGTCATGCGCACCGCTGAAGAACGGGTCATGGGCGCCGCTGAAGAACGGATCATGCGACCCACTCAGAGCTACATCATGCCCACCGCTCAGGAACGGGTCGTGGAACCCGCTCAACGCTGCATCGTGTCCCTCGCTAAAGAGGGGATCGTGGAACCCGCTCAGGGCCGGGTCATGGAGGTCCGACTCGCTGAACACTGGGTCGTGCAAGCCGCTAATGAAGGGATCATGACTGCCGCTGAGCAGCGCGTCATGCGTACCGCTCAAGTACGGGTCATGCCCCCCACTGAGGAAGGGATCGTGGGAGCCGCTCACGAACGGGTCGTGGCTCTCACTCAGGACGGCGTCGTGGGCGCCGCTGAGGAAGGGATCGTGGAAGCCGCTCACGGCGGGATCATGCCCGTCGCTGATGAACGGATCGTGGTAACCGCTCAGCGCGGGGTCATGGATCCCCTCCTCGCTGAAGATCGGATCGTGGAGACCGCTCACGAAGGGGTCATGCAGACCGCTGATCAGGGGATCGTGCAGCTCACTAAGTGTTGGATCGTGGGCTCCACTGACCGTGGGATCGTGCAGTTCGCTCACCGACGGATCGTGCTCGCCACTGACCGTCGGATCGTGGAGGTCGCTCAGAGACGGGTCGTGCGCCGCGCTGTAAGTCGGGTCGTGGAACCCACTCATGACGGGGTCGTGGGACTCGCTGAAGGCGGGGTCGTGGAGGTCGCTGAAGGCGGGGGCGTGCCCCAGCGCTGACGTGGAATCACTGAAGGCCGGGTCATGCTCGCCGCTGAAGGCCGGGTCATGCTCGCCGCTGAAGGCCGGGTCGTGTTCGCCGCTGAACGCGGGGTCATGCTCGCCACTGAAGGCGGGGTCGTGCGTCGTCGTCGAGTCGCTCACGACTGGGTCGTGCCCCCCGCTGAAGGCCGGGTCATGGAAGTCTGACTCACTGAGAGCCGGGTCATGCGAGCCAGTCGAGTCGCTCAGCGCCGGATCGTGCGGCGGCGGCTCCTGTGCCGACAACGGAACAAGGGTCAGAAGTGCAATGGACATCGCGACGACAATGGCGCCAATGCGGTGGAACATCAGGTACTCCCCAAGGACCAGAGCAACTTCCACCCCCATCGTCGATTCCCACACGCAGGCATCCACGGGCGAAGTCCGGGTCCGTCTCTTGAGAGTCGACGCTCCACCCCCTGGCGTTGAGGTAGGACGAATCCCCAAAACCACCTGGTACAGCTCTGTACTATCCGCGCCTAGGACCGCTCCGGCCCGCTCTGCGGGTGGACCCTGATTGAGAGCAAGCTCAGCGATCGCGCACCTTTACTTCAGGCAGGAGCGCCTCTCATGGGGCATGTCTTTGAGGGATCCGGAGCCGATGGCGACGGACCGGCACCGAGCGGAGTGGTTCTGGGGAGGATCCTTCCGTGCGGTGCCGTCCTCGTCCTTGCCTCCCTGATGGGGTTCATCCTGGCCGCCTGCTCCAGCGGCAGCGCTCCCGTGGGCGAGGAGAACACCCCTCTTCCCTCGGAAACGGCTGAGACGACTCCTGACACCGTCAGCACCGCACTCGACGCCAGTGCCCCGGATACAGACGGCGAAGCCACGCTTAGCGCACTCGCGGTCCCGTCCCCGGATGACGACGGCACCTACCTACTCTTCAACCAGCGCCTCATCGAGGGCTTCACGAGTGATCCCATCAACCTCGTCGATCCCGAGACCGTCTTCCGGCGCGTCTTCCAAGGCCTCCCCGCCGAGGTCACCGTCTTCCCTTCCGAGAACTACTACTACTTCATCCTCAATGAGGGCGGACGCCAAGTCTGGGGCAACATCCGGCTGCCAGCCGGGCAGCGCGAACTCGGCATCCTCTCCTTCGGCTACTTCGAGTTCATCGAGTTCCCCACGGCGACCACCGAGAAATTCACCGGGTCGAAGTTCTTCGACGCCACGGACGGCGTCCTCGTCCGCGAGGTCGATCCCACTACCTACGATGTGACTTTCGAGGGGAAGTCGGTCACGTTCCACCTGCACGAACTCTATCCCCCCCCCAGCCAGCTTGGCGCTGCGTTCCGACGAAATCTTCATTCAACGCACCTTCGACGAGTCCGGCTACGAGTTCTATCTCATCTTCAATGAAGCGACGAACCACTTTCTCTGGCTGCTCAACGATGAGCGACCCTTCCCGGATGTCTTCGACCCCGCGTCCAACGATCTTCTGATCGGTCGCCGCAGCGGCTTCGCCTTCTGGCGCGACCAGGCCAACGACGACCGTTTGGTCCTCGCCGGCGCCCGCCAGCTCAACATCCGCCGCAACGACTACTACGACGGTCCCTTTGACCAGCTCGCGGACAATTATGCCGCCGAGACGCAGATCGCGAAGTACATGCAGCTGGCGTTCCCTGCCCTCAAAGGGCGCATCGACGAGTACGGTTATTACACCGATCGCGAGCGACCGATCCGCGTCGCCCTGTCCACGTACTACACCTACGCGTCGCTCTCGGAGATCCTTACCTTCACCACCTCGCTGGAGAGCGCGGTAGACCCTTACGCGTTCATCGCCAGTGGCGGCCGCAGTGTCTCCGCCGGGCCCGCAGCGATCAGCGAGTCTGAAGACTCCACGACCACGGCCAGTGCACGCTGAGCTCCCGGCCGAACCTCGCTAGGGGCCGGTACTCGCTTCAGCGACGCTCCCTTCAGCGACAAGAGCGACGGTCCCGTCCGTCTTCTCCACCCAGCCGAAGATCCCTGTCCGCGACGGATCATCCTCCCTCGGGCCCGTGATCACGCCGCGGGCACGCACGGTCTCTCCCGGCCAAACAATGTTGGTGAACTTGACCAACATGCGGCCGCTCCTTCCCCAGGTCGGGAAGCGTTCCGACATCAGCTCTCCCAGGTAGGACATCGTCAACTTGCCGCCGACGACCACGTCCGTGAAGCCCAGCTCCTCCGAGGCTTCTTTGTCCGTGTGATAATTCCGCGCGCCGTGAAAGAACTGCCCGCACATCTCCAGACTAATGTCATGCGCGGCTCCCTCGATCGCCTCGCCCGCCGGGACGGAGAACTTCCCCGCCCCCTCCTTCCGTTTCGGATCTCGCAGATCGACGGTTCCCGTCTCCTGCCCAAGCAAGAAGCTCTGATGGTGCCGCTGGACGACGGCCGCCTCCCCATCTGGCGTCCGCAGCACCGTTTCCGTCACGACGACGGTGCGCTCACGGCGCTCATAGATCTCCACGACCTCGCCCGCCGCCGTGTATTCCAGACCCGGACGCAGCGGCTGCGAACAGGCCCACTCTTGCCGCAGCCAGAGGTTGCCGAAACCGTTCGTGAAATAGGCCTGCGTCGTCAAATCGGCGTTGTTGGCCAACATGCTCGGCGCCACCTCGGACGACGCCGGCGCGGGAAGCTCCAGGCCGCCGTAGTAGTCCGCCAGGGTGTCATCCGTGATCGTGAAGGACACGGGGCCCACCGGCATACCGACGTAGGGGCCGTCGTGTGCGGGGTCTTGTCTGTCAGCCATCGTCGCCTCCTTGTCGCATCAGACTAGTCGAGCCGTGTACCCGCTGCCCGCTCCCCGGATCGATCAGGGCTGCACGCCTTGGAAGCGGGAGCCCACACAGTCGAAGCGCTTCCGTGCGCGCTCGAGAAGATCGGGTCGATCCCGGAGTCGACGGGGCGGCCGCCGACTCAGACTTGAACCTCACGCCGTTGTTTTGGAGCCCCACATGACATCTGCTCGCACGTTGCAGGTCCCGCTCCGCCGCCTCCTGCTGATGGGAGGAGTATTCCTGCTTCTGGCGGGGCTCTGGGGCGGCCTGGCACGCATCGGCTGGGACGTGCCGGCGAAGAACCAGACGCTGATCTTGACGCACGCCGGGCTCCTCGTCTCCGGCTTCGTGGGCACCTTGATCACGCTCGAACGCGTCGTCGCGCTCGGTGATCGATGGGCGTTGCTGGCTCCGGGCAGCACCCTGCTCGGCGCCGCGCTCCTGCTCTTCGGCGCGCCGGAGGATGTGGGCGTCGCCTTCGTTGCCGCGGGAGCAGCGGGACTCACGCTGACCTTTCTGGTGCTCATGCAGCGCCGCGGCCACTCACTCGAACTCGGCATCATGACCGCAGGCGCGCTGTGCTGGACCATTGGCTCCTTGCTCTGGATCAGTGGCGAGAGGACACCCACACTCATCCCTTGGTGGATGGCGTTCCTGGTCCTCACCATCGCCGGCGAGCGTCTCGAACTGATCCGGTTCCAAGGCCGGCGTTTCTCGCGAGGCTCACTGCTCATCGCCCTCAGCACGCTGCTCGCGGGCGTCGTCCTTACCCAAGCGGACTTCGATTGGGGATCCCGGCTCAGTGGGATCGGCCTTCTGACGGTCGCGGCCTGGCTGATCATCTTCGACCGCGCCCGCCACGCCCTCGCGAAACCCGGCCTGCCTCGATATTCCGCAGCGGCAATGATCGTCGCGAGCCTCTGGCTCGGCGTCGCTGGGATCCTCTGGGCGATCGAGGGCGCCCTCTCCTTCGGCCTCCGCTACGACGCGGTCATTCACACCTTCTTCCTGGGCTTCACGATGTCCGCCATCCTCGCTCATGGCCCCATCATTCTGCCCAGCGTCGCCGCGTTGCCGTTGCGTTTCAGCGCGGCTCTTTACGCGCCCCTCGCCCTCCTCCACGCCTCCCTCGTCGTCCGGCTCGCCGCCGACCTCGCACCCTGGTACGACACCCGGGAGTGGGCCGGCCTCCTCAACGCCATCGCCCTCGTCGGCTTCTTCGCCATCATGGCCGGCCTCGTAGTTCTCGGCCGTTTCCATTCCGCGCCATCCCCCAGCGTCGCGCTGCCGCCGTCGCTCTCGCCCGGCGCATAGCTCGCCGCACAGTCTCAGCGCCCAGCCTCGGCGCCATCCCGTCCCCGCAGCCCTCCTCGTTGCCGCCTGGACTGCCGCAGCCGGAATGGCGGCGGGCGAGGCGGCGCCATAGGAGGAGACCGTGTAGCGCAGCGGGACGGCTAGGCGGTCGACTCGATCAGTTCGACGCGGACGTTATCGGGCGTCTGCAAGAAACAGATACGCACACCAGGCCCGGCCTCCAGCGGCCCCTCGGCGAGTACGGCACCTAGACCTTGCAGCCGTTCGATGTCGGCTTCCAGATTCTCCGAATCGACTCCGAAGTGTTCCAAACCCAGATGGGCGGCGGCGTCCGCCGGACCCAACATCTCCCCCGTCCGTGCATCGGAGATCATCACCCGGATCCCGTTCTCGCTCTCGCAGATCAGGAAACGGTCGCCCCAGGATCGCGTCGTATCGAAGACGACCTTGAAGTTGAACGCCTGTCCCCACCACGCCGCCGATCGCGCGGGGTCCTCGGACTTCATGTGGAGATGGTTGATTGCGTAACCCACACCGGCACTCCTTATTCAGAACCAGAACGCCACCCGCCGACGTACTCATTCAAGCGGCAAGGAGCAGCCTAAGCCCTCCAGCGCTGCTCCGCCCCCATTGAACGGTACGAACCCCCCGAGACACGAGACGCATTCCAAGCAGGAGACCATTCATGACCGACGCTGACACCGCACCGCCCCAACCGCTGGACGAAGCTGGCGCGCGCGACGCCTGGGATCGGCTTCACCTCAAGGGCCCGGATGCCGTCGCCGGAGAGTTTGACTTCCAGCAGGTCATGGCGACGCGGAACGCCACTGACCCCGCGGTCGGCAGCCTGGCTCCGGATTTCGATCTCCCGGTCCTCGACAGCGACGGCGAGCGGGTGCAACTCTCCGCCCAGCGCGGCCGGCCCGTCGCGCTGATCTTCGGGTCCTATACGTGACCGCCATTCCGCGCGCAGGCTGCGCGTCTGGAACAGCTCTACAAGACCTACGGCGACCGCGTCGCTTTCTATCTGGTCTACATCCGTGAAGCGCACCCGGATGACATGTGGCAGGTGGAGATCAATCAGACCGAGGATGTGATCCTCAACCAGCATCAATCGCTGGCCGAGCGCGAGACCGCCGCACAGTCCTGTTCCTTGCGGCTGGACTTCTCCATGCCCACCCTGCTCGATGAGATGTCGAACGAGGTCGACTACGCCTACGCGGCGCTCCCCGAGCGGCTCTATCTCGTCGATCCCGAAGGGCGCGTCGCTTTCCGGGGCGAAGCCGGGCCCTTCGGCTTCCACCCCGATCAGCTCGAAACCGCTATCCAGCAGATCCTTAGAGGGCTCGAGGCCTAGGCCCGATTCGGGAGCTAGCGGCCTTCGAACCGCGGCTCCCGCTTCTCGACGAACGACTTCACGCCCTCCACGCGATCCTGCGAGGTCCCCACGACGGCCACCGTCCCCGCCGACCAGTCCATCGCCGTCTCATAGTCCATGTACTGCGTCCGCCCCGCGAGATGCTTGGAGAGCTTCACACCAATCGGCGGCGCCGCCTCCACCATCTGGGCCAGCTCCATCGTCTGAGCCTCCAGCTGCTCAGGCTCGACCAGGTAATTCGAGAGACCGGCCGCGTGCGCCTCTTCCGCCGACATGAAACGGCCCGTCGTCATCATCTCAATCGCTTTGTTCCAGCCGATGGCGCGGGGGATGCTCCAGAACCCGCCCATGTCCGGATACAGGCCGCGCTTCGCGTAGGCCACTTGGTACCGGGCAGCGGTGGAGCCCACAACCATGTCACAGAGGCAGACAAGGTCAAAACCGCCGCCCACGCAAACCCCGTTGACGGAGGCGATGACCGGCACGTCGACCTTGCGCAGGTTGACGAAGGCTTGCGCGTTCTTGATCAGCCCCATCCGCCCAGCTTCCAGATCCAGTGCGCCATCGCCCGATTCCCAGCCGCTGGCCACCTTGTGGTCGGCGCCGGCGCAGAAACCGCGGCCGGCGCCGGTGATGACGATGCAACGCACCGATCGGTCGTCGCGCGCCGCGACGAGCTCCTGGTTGAGCTCCGCGTAGAGCTGCGGGACCAGGGCGTTGAGTCGGTCGGGGCGATTCAGCGTGATCCAAAGCACGCCGTCTTGCTGCCCGCGTCGCTCCGCCAAGATTGTCTCGTATGCCATTGCTGCCTCCTCAATCCTGTTTTGATCTGAAGTCGATCTCGAGACGCCAGTCCGGGCACCCTGATCGACCGCCCGCATGCTAACGCAGCCGCAGCTCGGTTCATCGCGAAGAGCTAGTGCACCGCGTCGTCGCCGAGGCCCGCCGCCTTGTAGCGCCGCGCCAAGTCGGCGTAGCCCGCGTTCCATGATGTCGTGTTGGCTCGCATTTCCTCGGAAAGCGGCCGCACCGTTGCCGGCACTCCCACGACGAAGGAGTTGTCCGGCACGACGGTCCCGGGCCGTAACACCGCTCCCGCCGCGACGACGCAGTTCGCGCCGATCTCGGCACCGTCGAGCAATGTTGCGTGATTGCCGATCAGGGTCGTGTCGCCCACCCGGCGGCAGTGAATCACGGCGTTATGGCCGATCGTCACGTTGTCGCCAATGACCACGCCCGGCGGCCCCTGGTGGACCGTGACGTTGTCTTCAATGTGCGTGTTGGCTCCCACCCGGATCGGCGAGAAATCGGCGCGCAGGACCGCCCCCGGCCAGATCGACGACTTCGGACCCATCTCCACATCACCGACTACATAGGCCGCCTCGCTGACAAAGGCGGTCGGATCGATGCGCGGAGCTTTCCCTTCGAAGGCGCGTAGCATGCGCGCCAGGATAGACGCCCCGCGCGGTTCCGTCGCTCCCCCACGAATCGGCGATACTCAATCCGTGCCGAGCGCCCCACCGAGCCCACCGCGCCCTGATGCCTTCAAGCTGCGCAGCTTGATCTGGTCCATCTACGCCCCCACCTTCCTCTTTGCCCTGGGGGTGGGCGCCGTCGTTCCGGTGATCCCGCTCTTCGCGCGCGACCTTGGAGCGGGCGATGGCCTGGTCGGGGTGATCGTGGCGATGCGCGCCATCGGCACGACGGTTCTCGATGTCCCGGCTGGGGTGGCGGCAACCCGTTTCGGGCACCGCACCACGATCGGCGCGGCGGGAGTGCTGCTGATCGGCGCGGGCGTCGTCGGCGCGCTGAGCGGTGGTAGCGGTGAGTTGGCTCTGGCGGTCTTCATCATTGGCGCGGGCGCCGGTCTCTTCATGACCGCACGGCTCGCGTTTATGGCCGAGCAGGTGCCCTTGGCGAGGCGTGGCCGGGCGCTATCGCTGGTCGGCGGCACGCATCGCATTGGCCTCTTCGTCGGCCCGGTGATCGGCGGCTTCATCAGCCAGGCCTGGGGGCTGGAGACGGCCTTCATCCTGCAGGCCGTCTCCACCGCGCTCGCCGTGGGCATGGTCCTCGCCTTCCTCCCGGGCGGGGCAGTCAACGAGCCGCTGCACACCGATGCCAACATGTACGCTCGCGTGGGACGCACGCTCGTGCAGCACCGGCGCACCTTTCTCACGGCGGGGCTGGCGATGGTGGCGCTGGCCTTCATGCGCGGCGCCCGGGAGATCCTCATTCCCTTGCGCGGAGACGATATTGGTCTCGATGTCGCGGAGATCGGGATCATCTTCGGGGTCAGTTCCGCCATCGACATGACCTTCTTCTATCCCGTTGGCATCGTCATGGACCGCTTCGGCCGTAAGTGGTCCGCGGTGCCCAGCCTGCTGACACTGGCGCTGGCCCTGGCGCTCGTCCCGCTGGCCAACACCCTGGTGCTGCTCTTGCTGGTGGGACTGCTGGCCGGGATTGGGAACGGGATGGGCAGCGGCATCAACATGACGTTGGGGACCGACTTGGCGCCGCGCCAACGCCCAGGGGAATTCCTGGGCGCCTGGCGGTTGATCGGCGACCTGGGCCGGGTCGCCAGCCCCTTCGCGATCGGCTTCATCACCCAGGCGGTCGTGCTCGGCGCGGCGGCGGGGACCGTGGCGGGGGTGGGGGCGCTGGGTGCGGTGATCATGGCATTCTTCGTACGCGAGACACTGCGGCCAACGGAGGAGCTTGCTCCGTCCGACGATGCGCTGACCCGGCCCGCCAAACCAGATAGTTGATCCCAGTAGCTGCATCGCCCGGATTCTGGGGTCCGCAGCCGATCCGGCAAGGGCTTTTGGCGCGCAAGCTGTGCACTGCGTCGTGGGACGATGGCTGGTGGGTTGCGCCCATCGCTGAGCCAGAGGCTGTTCCCTCCTACGCTAGAGACTAGGCGCGGGCTAGAGACCAGGCGCGGCACGGCTTTGGAGGCTGCGCGCCGATCGGGTGGGGCAGCAAGGTCGAGGCGTATGGCCGAGACGGGCAAATGAGGATCGAGCGTCGAATTCGGTTCGCTGGGCTGCTGGCTTTCGCCGTGGTGTTCGCTCTGATCACGGCCGGCTTCGTGTACCTCCTGGACGACGAGAGGGAAGACGCTGTCGTCGTCGACGCCTCGGATCAGGCGATCGGCGCTATCGCCGATATTCGAACGAGGCCCCCGAACACCGGCCCGGAGATCCCGCTCGACGTTCCCGGCGACTATGGCTCGGCCAGAACCGCGAGAGCCGGACTGGCGGCCAGCGTCCGGACCCTCCAGGCGCCGTGGAGCCCGGTGACGCTTACCGTCGCCACGAGCGCCGGCGAGATCGCCTCCCAGGTAGAGGGACTGGAGTGGGTCCTGCGCTGGGACGCGACGCGACAAGAGTGGGACTCCTGGACGAACGGGCCGGCGGGGGCAACGGACCCTCCCCTTCCCCTGGAGGCAGGAGAGGCAGTCTGGCTGCGCGTCGCGGCGGACACCGAGCTCCGGCAGCCCGCGCAGCAGACACCACAATTCATCGAGACGAAGCTCGGCTGGAACCTGCTGGGTTGGAATGGGTCCGAGATTACGCCGCGGGCGCTGGCGGCGCTCCTGGGCGTCGAGGAGCTGTGGGTCTCGCCTCCGAGCGCCCAGCGCTTCGCTCTCTTCTCCGCACGGACGGCGCGACTAGGGGCACCCCGGACTGTCCCCTACGGCAGCGCGGTCTGGTTCCGCGCGGACTCAACGCGGTCGCTACAGCTGATCGAGCCGTTGCTGGGCCGAACTCCCCCGATCGAACCGGCGGCCAGCGGGCTGCTGGGGGCGTCCGCCGATGGCTCGCGGCTGTACGCGGTGAACACCGATTCGGCGACCATCACGATCGTGGACGTGGGGCAGGAGTCGGCAAGCGAGAAGGCGTTGGTTCAGCTCAGCGTCGGCACCGAGCCCCGGGGCATCGCGGTCGATCCACGCGGCGGGCGGGTCTACGTCAGCAACTTCGCCGACGACAGCATCACGGTGCTGGACGTAGACCGCGGTAGGACGCTGCGCATTCTGACCACGGGTCGCCATCCGTATGGGGTCGTCGTCAGCGCCGACGCCACACACCTCTACGTGGCGGAGTCGGGCGCGGCATCGATCCAGGAATTCGACACGGCGACGCTGACACCGCGCCGCCGCTTCGCGGTGCAGGAAGAGCCCAGGGGCCTGGCGATCAGCGAGGACGGCCGTCGTCTTCTGGCGACACACCTCTTCACGGGCCACGTAACGGAGATCGATCTGCGCACCGGCGAAGTCGACATCGTGCACAGCAACGGCGTCGACGGCAATGCCGCCCAGTTCATCACGTTCTCCCCGGGCGGGCGGCTGGCGTTCGTGCCGATGATCTTCTCGCGCACCGCCAACCGCGACCCGGTCTTCGATACCACGGTGCTGCCTGTGGTGGGTGTCGTGCAGCCTGGGCTGCGCACCAACGAAGGGCCGGAGCCATTGCTCCTCAGCGCCATCGATCGCCCGGTGGCGCTGCCCTTCGCGCTCGACTTCTCGCCCGACGGCGATCGGATCTACGTCATCAACTCCGCCAGCAACGATGTCTCGGTCGTCGATTTGAGCGACCTCAGTGCGATCGCCCACATCCCCGTCGGCGCGAATCCCCGCGCCATCCACGTCAACGCGGCGGGAAGCACCGCCTACGTGCTCAACGCGTTGGCCTACGACATCGCCATCATCGATCTCGCGACCCACACGGTGGTCGACCGTCTGCCGGTGGGACGCAGCCCGTTGTCGTCGCTGGTGCAACGGGGCAAGGAGCTGTTCTTCAGTTCCGACGCACCGGAGTTGGCGCTCAACCAGTGGGTGAGCTGCTCCGTCTGCCATTTCGAGGGGCTGCATGATCAGCGCACTTGGATCTTCCCGGACGGACCTCGCAACACACCGATCATCCGAGGCTTGGCGAACACCGCACCTTTCCATTGGTCGGGCGACCGGGAGAGTCTCTTCGATTTCCAAGACACGATCATTGATCGCCAGGGCGGAACGGGGCTGTCGGAGGCGGACACGGCGGCGCTGGCCGCGTTCCTGGAATCGACGGAGGTGGAGCCGAGTCCGAACCGCACGGCGAACGGATCTCCCGCGGCGGAGGCGACGCGGGGCGAGGCGCTGTTCTTCGCACAGGGCTGCGGCACCTGCCACGCGGGCGCGGCTTTCTCCGATGGTCTGCGCCACGACGTGGGGACGGCGCTGCGGCCGGAAGAGCGCCTTGGCGGTCGCTTCGATACGCCGTCGCTGCTGGGCCTCTTCGACGCGGCGCCGTATCTCCACGATGGATCGGCTCCGACGTTGGCGGATCTGCTCTCTGGGACGCCAGCGCCGCACGGCGTCGCGGCGAACTTGGAGGCCGACGAACTGGAGGCGCTCATCGCGTTTCTGGTCTCGCTCCCCCAGCGCGATCGGCAGGGCACGGGGGACGGTGAGCCGGGCAGCGGACTTTATGGAGTTCGGGCAGTAGCATTCCGGCAACTCAGAATGACGGTCGTCGCCCGACGGAATGTTTCCGGGGCAGCGGCCCAACGCGCGGGATCGAAGGAGTGCAGGCGATGAAGCTCAGCGACGTACGCAAGATTGGCGTGCTTGGTGGCGGAGTGATGGGAGGTGGCGTCGCGCAGATATTCGCGAACGCCGGGTACCAGGTCATTGTGCGGGACATCAGCGACGAGATGATCGATGCCACGCGCGAAGCCATCTTCGAGTCGAAGTGGGGCATGAAACGCTCCGTGGAGATCGGCAAGCTCAAGTTCGACGACGCGCTGGCGGCAATGGAGCGGATCTCGTTCACGCTCGATCCGCAGGACCTGGCTGACTGCGACGTGATCATTGAAGCCGTGCCGGAGAAATTGGAGCTGAAACAAGAGGTCTTCAAGGAGATCGACGCGGTCATCAAGCCCGAAGCGCTGTTCGCCTCCAACACCTCAGGGTTTGTGATTGGCGAGATCGCGCGGGATGTGTCGGACGCGCGCAAGGAGCAGTTCGTGGGAATGCACTTCTCGAACCCCGTCCCGACGATGAAGATGCTCGAAGTCATCTACACGCCGGAGTCGTCCCAGGAGTCGGTGGAGACCGCAAAGGGGTTGGGCGAGGCCGCGGGCAAGGTGGTGAGCATGGTGAAGGATGCGCCGGAGAGCTACGGCTTCCTGCTCAACCGCATCTTCGCCGCCGCCAAGCGCGAGGCGGACGCCATCGTGGAGGCGGGGATCGCGACCGAGGAGGATGTCGACAAGGCGATGATTACGGGTCGCAACTGGCCGGCGGGATTCTACGGATCGCGCGGCGGGCTCGGCAAGCAGTGGTAAAGCCGCGGCGGACTCGATCAGACAACTAACCAGCGTGAACAAGCAGGAGCAGGCAGGAGTGAGCAGATGAAGTTCGGCGCACAGATTCCGGGCAACCAGACGAATTGGGCCGATATGGTGGCCGTCGCCCAGAAGATGGACGAGGGGCGCTGGGACAGCGCCTGGACGTTCGACCACTTCGTGCCGCCCCTGGCCTTCATGGACGAGACCGGCGACTGCCTGGAAGGCTGGATGACGCTGGCCGGTCTGGGCGCGGTGACGTCGCGGATCCGGTTGGGCACGATCGTGACGGGCAACACGTATCGCAACCCCGCCCTGCTGGCGAAGATGGTGGCGACGCTAGACGCCATGACCGATGGTCGGGCGATCCTAGGCATCGGCGCGGCCTGGCATGTGCGCGAGCACGAGGCCTACGGCTGGGATTTCCCCAGCATGAGAGAGCGGTCGGACCGGCTGGAAGAGGCCTGCGAGCTGATCCACGGGCTCCTCCACACCAACGGGCCGGTGAACTTCGAGGGCAAGTACTACAAGCTCGACAACGCGCCGTTCGCGCCCCGAACATCGCAGGCTGGTCCCATCCCGGTGATGGTTGCCGGAGGTGGCGAGAAAAGGACTCTGCGGACGCTGGCCAAGTACGGCGACATCATGAACGTGGGCGGCACCCCCGAGGAGTTTGCGCACAAGATCGATGTGCTGAATCAGCATTGCGCGGATGTGGGGAGGGACCCCTCGGAGATTACGAAGACGGCGTTCTCCGTCCTCGCTCTGCAAGATGACGAGGCGAAGGCGGCTCGGCTGCGTGAGCTCTTCGCACCGGACGCCTCGGAGGAGGCCCGCCAGCGCAACATGGCGGTTGGCAACGCGGAGCACGTGGTGGAGGTGCTGAACCGCTTCGGCGAGGCCGGCGCCGACGAAGTCATCTTCCAGAGCATCCCCAACAACCCCCGCCTCTACGAGCGGATCAATGCTGAGGTCCTGTCAGCGTTCGACTAGCCGGTCGAGCAGGCTCGTCCGGCAGAGGAGGAAGCGGCATGGAGTGCCCCGTCTGCGAGTCGACGCGACCGGACGAGGAGCGGTACTGCCTGCGTTGCGGGGCAGCGCTGAATCCGGGCCATGCCGTGGGCTCGTGCACGGTCGTGATCTCCTTCGACCTGGACGGGCCGTCGGGGATGATCAACCGACACCCAGAGTTCGAACGGCAGCCGTCGGCACGGTCCTTCGGGGAGTACGGGCCCGCGGTGGGGGCGCCGCACGTCCTGGCGCTGCTGGCACGGACCGGCATCCCCGCGTCATTCTACATCCCCGGCTGGGTGGCGGAGCGACACACCGCGCTGGTGGCGGGCATCGCCGAAGCAGGGCATGAAGTTGGCCACCACGGCTACCTGCACGAGCCCCCAGCAACGCTGAATCGAGAACAGGAAGCGGAGGTCCTCGACAAAGGGTCGGCGATCTTGGCGGGGATTGTGGGGGCGGCTCCGCGCGGGTATCGATCGCCGTCGTGGGAGCTGAGCGAGCACTCCCTGGAGCTGCTGGAAGAGCGCGACTTTCTCTACGACTCCAGCCTGATGGGCAGCGATGCGCCGTACGTCGTGGGCGAGTCCCTGGTGGAGCTGCCGATTCACTGGTCGCTCGACGACTACCCTTACTTCATGTTTGGTCCGGCGGATGGGCGTCGGTTGATGGCGTCGCCGCAGCAAGTGTTCGAGACCTGGGCAGCGGCTTTCGAGGAGTGTCACAGCCGGGGCGCCGTCTTCACGTTGACCATGCACCCCTACATCATTGGCCGCCCGGGCCGTCTGTCGATGTTGGAGCGGCTGATCCACCACATGCGGTCGTTCAGCGGGGTGGAGTTCTTGCGCGGCGTCGATGTGGCGGAGGCGGTGCGCGGGGCGTTCCTCTCGGAGTAAGGCGCGGCGGAGCAAGGTTGGGGGTCGAGCCCTGATCTGAGTGCGCATCGCCGGGTAGACTTCGTCCCGCTCGGCGAACTCTGAGCCGCTGACGCAACCGTTCTCAAAGGGGGGCACTATGGATGAGTCGACGCAGGTGGCCTTGGGCCAAGACAAAGTGATCGATATCACGACGACGGGCCGGACAACCGGCAAGGCGCAGCGGATCGAGATCTGGTACCACCGCGTCGATGGGCGGTACTACATCACGGGGCGGCCCGGGCCGCGGTCCTGGTACGCGAATCTGGTGGCGGACGGCTCGATGACGTTCCATCTCAAGGAATCTGCGCAGGTGGATTTGGCGGCGCGAGCCGTGGTCGTGTCGGACGCAGCGGAGAAGCGGCGGGTCTTGGCTGCGGCGGCGGAACTCGTGGAGCCGATCGGGGACGACATCGAGAGCTGGGTGACGGGGGCTCCATTGGTCGAGGTGGTCTTCCAGTAGGGGTACCGAACTCCGCTACCTTTCCTGAGTGAGTACCTACGACGATCCGCGGCTGGGATTCGATGGCGACGCTGAGCGCTATGCGCGGGCACGGCCTGAGTACCCCTCTGCGGTGTTCGACGATCTGGAAGCGGTGATCGATCTCGGTCCGGGCTCCCGGGTGTTGGAGATTGGGCCGGGGACGGCCCAGGCGACTCGGGAGCTGGCGCGGACGGGTGCGTCGATCGTGGCGATGGAGATTGGGGCCGAGCTCGCGGCGCGGGCACGGGCGGAGCTGGCGGAGTTCGAGAACGTCGAGTTGGTGGTGTCGCCCTTCGAGACGTGGCCGCTGCCGCCCCAGGCGTACGACATAGTGTTTGCGGCGACATCATTCCACTGGGTCGATCCCGAGGTGCGCGTCCTGAAGGCGGCGGCGGCGCTGCGACCGGGTGGGGTATTGGCGACGCTATCGACGCAGCATGTGGCGGGTGGGTCGCGCGGGTTCTTCAAGGCGTCGCAGGCGTGCTACGAGCGCTGGGACCCGGCGACGGAGAAGGGGCTACGGCTGCCTCGCGCGGTGGAGGTTCTGCCGGACCCCGAGGTGCTGCCTCCGGACCTGTTCGAGCCGCCGACGTTTCGGCGATATGAGCGGGAGATCAGCTACACCACGGCGGAGTACCTGGACCTGCTGATGACGTACTCGGACCACATTCAGCTCACCGCAGAGCAGCGCGAGGGGTTATTGGGGTGTCTCGGGGATCTGATCGAGGGGGAGTTTGGGGGCCGGATCGTGAAGCGGTATCTGTTTGAGTTGCGGGTCGCCAGGAGGGCGTGAGCTCATACATCGAGCAACAGGGAGTTCAGGAGGCAGGGGCGCGATGCACTGCAGAGCCAAAGCGAATGTATGAGCGCAGACTTAGATTCACAACATGCGGATCGCTAAGACCATGGCTGTGCACAAGGCGATCATTACGAGACCGAAGGCACGATATGCTGGCTCCCGATGCCACGGAAAGAGCGCGAACTCCCCCGCCGGCACATTTGATAACGGCGGTGCCTTTCTCGTGTCGTTGATTGTCTCGATCCACCCACGAAGTCTGACGACCCCAGGCGTGAACGAGAAGGTCTCGTCTCCAACTGTCTCGACCTCGATCGCATACTTGAGCATCGGAACGCCAAGGAAGCGAGTCCAGCCCCTCCGCACCGAGCGAATCGATCCCAGCGAGATCACCGCCCGCTGGGCCGACCCCTGTGACCATTCATATGGTACGAAGATCAAGCGATGGTTCGTCAGAAGCAAACGACCACCGAAGTTGTTGCGTCCAATGTTGTGATTCGCGGCGCCAACTCGAACGACGATCTCTCCAGGATCCAAGGCGACCTGATGCACTATGAAGCGCCCCTCCTCGCGCAGCGTCCTCCCGAGCTTAGGTCGCTTGACCTCCGCAGGAGCACTCCGGTTGTCGTAGCACTGGGCATGACACCCCTGTGGGTAGGTTCAGTATCCTCGTTCGATGCTCGGTGAGCGAGCGCGAAGTGGAGTAATCCTGATGGCACCGGCAGCTATACGCGTTGCCGCGGGGTTGGTCGTCGTGGCGACCTTGCTGGGGGCATACTCGGGCGGCGAGGATGTAGTGGAGCCATTCGAGGTGGATGGGCGGGCGGTGACGGTCACGGTGGACGAGGGGGCGGTGTCGGGGGAGTTTCCTGCCGCGCTGGTGTTCCCGGATAGCGATCCTCTCCGGACAATCACCGAGCGCCCCGACGAGGGGGGCCCTGGAGGGGATACCGCTGCTCATGCTGCTTCTAGAGACAGACGCGAGCGAGGCCGAAGTGATGGAGTGGTACGAGAAGGTGTTCCGGCTGGCGGGCGAGCGGTTCGAGGGAAGCGATGTCCCGGCGATGCGCTCTTTCACGTGGGGGCGCTTCAGTGGGTCGCTGCTCGTGGCCGAGAACGCGCTGAACGACCGAAGGACCCGCATCATCCAGGTCGCTCTCTACGACCCGCCGACCTTCCCGCCCGTCTCGCGTTTGAACGAGGTGCTCCTTGGCGGGCCGGGCCGGATCGAGGGTCCGGATGGTCAGGTGATCTTCCCCTCGCCAACAGACTCGTCATCCCAGTCGGAGCAGACTACGGATCGAAGGTGAGGATGGCTTCGCCGTCGGTGGAGTCGACCGCGAGCCAGGTTTCCATCTCGACCTCGCCGAGGAGGTAGCGGCGGAAGAAGGCGGTGGCGAAGCGGTTGATGATGGTGTGGGCGAGGTCCTGGGCGATGGGGCCGCCGAAGCAGCTCGCGATGCTGGCGGGACAACGGCGGCTGAAGATGAAGTGGCCGCCGCGATCGAAGACGAGGAGAGCCCGAGGCGGCTGGGCCAACGCAAAGAGGTCGCGCTGAATCTGAACGGGGGTGATGAGGTCGCGCTCGCCGCCCATGATCAGGACCGGGACGCGGCTGTTGGGGAGGCCTTGGAGGACGGTGTCGTCGAGGGCGGGGGCGAGGGCGACGGCGGCGCCTATCTCGTCTGGGGTCTGGACGCCCGCGGTGAGCGCGGTGAGGCCGCCGAAGGAGTGGCCAGTGACCCCGGCGGGCGCTTCGGAGACGCGGTCGAAGAGGAAGGAGCCGGGATCGTCGTTAAGGCGGCGCAGTTCTTCGATGACGAAGCGGACGTCGTCCGGACGGTTGGCGCGGGTGGCGGTGATGACGTTGGGGTCGGCGAGGCAGTCGAGGTCGCAGTCGCTGGTGTGGCCGGTGTGGGCCGGAGCGGCGACGAGGAAGCCGTGACTGGCGAGGTGCACGGTCAGGTAGGTGGCATGTGTGGGAGATCCGCCCGCGCCGTGACTGAAGACGATGATCTGCCAGGGATCTGGTCCTTCGGCAATGGGAGCGCGTTCGCTGGCGGCGAAGTTGGGGTCGATCTCGGCGGCGGCGTCGGTGGGATACCAAAGGATGGTGGGGAGTTCGCGCAGCTCGCCGCTGAGGGAGTCGTTGCGGAGGAGGGTGAGCTGGACGAAGCCCGCGCCGTAGGGGCCAGGAGAGGCGGGGTCCGTGTCGACCAGGACTGGCACGGTGCCGGGGGGTGCAGTTTCGTCGGATGATCGCGGTGCTGACTCGGGTGATGGGCTGGCGTCACCGCCGACGGTGGGGTCAGCACCACAGGCAACGAAGAGCGCCGCCAGGATCAACGGCGCGAGGCTGAGGAGCCGTAGGCGAACTCGGTTCAGGCCAGCCAGCTCAGTCAACCTGGGGAATCGGTTGGTTGGTGGCGGGGTCGACCTCGAAGGGGCCAGGGAGGTCGAGCTCCTTGGCCATCTCGCGGACAGCGGGGAGCACCTCTTCGCCCATCAGCTTGAGGCTGCGCATGGCGTCCTCGTGCGACATGGATCCATCGCCGTCCCAGAAGAAGATGCTGCCGGGCCGGATGGTCTCCAGGACGTGGCGGATCTTGGGGAGGACGGTTTCCGGCGTACCGCTGATGATCGCTTCCTCGGCAAGGAGATTTTGGTAGTTCTCCTCGACGGGGGTGTGCTTGGTGGCGGAATCGAGCGCGAAGCCGGGTCGCTTCTTGGCATCGCCCGCCGAGGCAGGGGCGGGAGCGGGCGCCGGAGTGGAGCGACCGCGCGCCCCCGCGACGTGGCGGACGCCGCCGGTGGCGAGGAGGCGGCTGCGGTCGGTCATGCCGGGCAGGTCTTGGATGTGCTTCTTGACGTCGCCACGGCTGCCTTCGAGGAAAATGTTGCCGGGGCCGGTGAGGTACTTGCGACCGACCTCGTAGGCCTTCTCCTCGGTCTCGTCGACATGGACCTTGAAGAGGTAGCCACGGTGCTGGGGTCCTGCTTCGTAACCGGCCTTGGCGGCCTGCTCGTCGTAGTAGGCGAAGGATTGGCGGGTGGGTTCGAGGCGAGTGGCGAGCATGATGTAGGGGTAGCGACGCTCGGCGGCCCAGTCGACGGTGCGCTGGCTGACCGCACCAGGGATCATGATCAGGGGGTGGGGCGCCTGGTAGGGGCGGGACCAAGGATTCACGTAGCGGTACTGGTAGTGCTCGCCTTCCCAGCGGAAGGGGCCGTCGTCCGTCCAGGCTTTGAGGATGAGTTCGTGGGCCTCTTGGAAGCGGTCCCAGTTGTAGGGCGAGGCGGCGTTGTGGGCGATGCTCTCGCGGCCGGTGCCGCGCACCCAGCCGGCGACGAGGCGGCCGCGCGAGATCATGTCGATCTCGGCGAGCTCTTCGGCCAGCCAGAGGGGGTCGTCCCAGATCGGGAGGATGTTGCCGATCAGGACGATCTTGGCCTTGGTGGTGATGCGGGCGAGGATCGACGCCTCGACGTTGCAGGCGCTGCCCATGCAGAAGGGAGTGCTGTGATGCTCGTTGAGGGCGAGGGCGTCGAAGCCCATCTCTTCGGCGTAGACCTTTTCATCGAGGTAGCGGTTGTAGAGGTCGGCACCGAGTCGCGGGTTGTATTCGTCGTTGGAGGAGTCGAGGTCGGTAAGGCGTCGGCCCGTCGTGCCCCACCAACTGGCGTCGGGGTCTTGGTAGGGGCGTTCGGTGAAGTAGCCGATCAGCATGGGGGCGCCTCTCCGTCGGTCGTCGTGATGCCCCGCCTGGGACGAGGGTCGGCGACATACTAGGGGGTCATTCCCCTAGTCGAGGACTCTATGGCCAGCCCTGATCCCGAGACACCGGTCGGCCACGCTAGTCGGCGACCAGAATGACGGTGCCGGTGACGGAGAGGGAACCGCCGGTGCCGTTGACGATGCAGGACTTGGCGTCGGTCTGCTTGCCGGGGTCGCCGTGGACGCCGTCTTCGGCGGTGCCGGAGAGCTGCCGGTAGGCCTCGACGAGAAGCTGCATCCCGTACATGCCGGAGTGGTTAAAGGAGAGGCCGCCGCCGTTGGTGTTGATCGGGAGTCGACCACCGGGGTTGGCGTGGCCGTCCTTCCAGAGCCGGAAGCCTTCGCCACGCGGGGCCAGGCCGAGCATCTCGGCGGTGATGCCGGCGGTGACGGTGAAGGAGTCGTAGATCATCGCCATCTCCATGTCCTCCGGCCCCATGCCGGCCATCTTGTAGGCGGTGGCGGCGGAAGCCGCGGCGGAAGTGGCGGTGAAGTCCTCCATCTCCAGCATGTTGGAATGGCCCTGACTCTCACCAGCGCCGGCGATCCAGACGGGCTTCGTAGGCAGACTGCGGGCGATCTCCGGATTGGTGATGAGAATGGCGCCCCCGTAGTCCGTCACGAGGCAGACGTGGAGGAGAGTGATCGGCCAGGAGATGAGCCGCGAGTTGGCGACATCGTCGAGGGTGATGGGGCCGCCGGCGGGATTGGTCTCGCCCGAGTACATGATGGCGCGCGGGTTCAGCATCGCCCATTCGCGCGTGCCGACGGCGATGTGGGCAAAGTCCTCCGGCGTGGTGCCGTAGCGATGGTTGTGCCGGGTCATGGCGTGGGAGTAGTTGGAGGGAGCGCCGGAGAAGCCGTAGGGGTTGTAGAACTGGGCTTCGCCGCTCCAGGGGTCGGGAGCGGGACGCGGGCCCCCGCCGCCACGACCGCCGGTGTGTCGGACGGACCAGCCCATCTGGCCATGTGAGACCAGAGCAACATCGATGATGCCCGCGTGGACCGCGGCGAGGGCGTGGTGGAGGTGCATTTCGAAGGAGCAGCCGCCGACGGCGGTGGTGTCGATGTACTTGGGGTGGATGCCGAGGTATTCAGCGATCTGAGAGGCGACGCCGGGGGCAAAGACGCCGTCGATCTGGGAGATGGGAATGCCGGTCTGCTGGCTGACGTTGTGGATCGCCTCAATGTGCAGCCGCATGTTGGACTTCGGTTCGGACATGTAGCCGATCTCGTCGGACTCGGCGGCTCCGACGATGGCGGCGGCTTTGTAGAGGTCGCTGGGCATGGGGGCTCCGTAGTTGTGGGCTGGATCGGCGCGGACGTCTGGCGGCTAGGCGAGACGCCAGAAGGGGATGTGAACGTCGTCGTTGGCGGGCTCGAATTCCACGCGGACCTTGGCGCCGATCTCGATCGACTCGGGCTTTGTGGGGTCGACACCACGCAGAACGGTGACCATGCGATCGCCTTCGTTGAGGTCGATGTAGGCGGTGACGAAGGGCGTCTCATCCTTCCAGCCACCGAAGGCGCGCTGCTGGACGGCGAAGGTATGGATACGACCTTCACCGCTCGCTTCGAACCATTCGATGTTCATGGAATGGCAGTGGGGGCAGATGACGCGCGGGTACCAATGGACTCGGTTGCAATCCGTGCAGCGAGGCAGCATGAGCTTGCCGGCTTTGGCGCCGTCCCAGAAGGGTTGGGTGACGGGATCGGGTTCAGGGATGGGCTTGGTGTACTCCGCCATGGATCGCGCCTCTCTGGGCTTCACGTCAGGGTTCGAAGAGGGTCGGGGACGACGAAATGGGAGCGACCGGCGATGCGGGTAGCGGCGCGGGCCGGGCGCGAATGTAGCGGCAGAGCACGGCAGGATCAACGCGCCGATCGGCGGGTTTCGAGCGCTCACGCACCCCCGCCCGGTCCGCGGATGTCGGGCAAAAGATGGGTGCGTGGTGTCCGGGCGTGATCCGGACCTAGCCAGGGGTGAAGACGGGCATATCCCAGGAGACGTCCCGGTTCAGAAGGATCCAGAAGCCATCCCCATAGCGGAGGGTCGTGAGCGTGTTGACGAAGGCGGGGTCGCTGGGACCGAAGGTAAGGAAAGCTTCGATATCGAGGTCCCAGGTGAAGACGCGCGTCACGGCCGAGGAGATGTCGGCGATAGCGTCGGCGATTGGCATGTCGGGCCCGGTCCAACCAAGGAGGACGAAGCCTGCCGGGAGAGTGAGCGTTCGGGTGGGGAGGACGGGGGGTGCAGCAGCGGGCTCGGCTTCGAAGGCGCCGAGGTCGCAGCCGCTGCCGAGCGGGCGGGCGACGCCGCGCTGGTCGCTGGCAATGCAGCCCACGGAGGCGTCGATGGCGGCGCTACCCGGGAGCAGCGCGTGCGTCAGGGTTGGGCCGCCGTTGTCGGCGAGGCTGGCGATGTTGGGGTTGGCGGTGATGGTGAAGCCGCAGGTGCCGTCGCTGTCGAGGTTGGCGCCGACGGACTGCACTCGGACCCGGCTGTCGCAGTCGCCGGTGGGGTTGTTGGCAATGATGACGCTTTCGAGCAGGGCGTCCTCGAAGGGACCGCTGAGGCCGAAGCCGTCGCTGTTGCCGGTGATGGTGACGTAGCGGAGCGTGGAAAGGCCGCTGGAGACGTGAACGCCCGCGCCCTTGCTGGGGCCACTGGCGGCGTTGCCGCTGATGGTGCTGTTGCTGAGGTGCATTTCGCTGCGGAAGACCTGCAGGCCGCCGCCGGTGTCGCGGGCGCTGTTGCCGGTGGCGAGGATGGCGTCGGCGGTGAACGTCGCGTCGGCGACTTGGACGCCGCCACCGAGGCGAGCGGTGTTGTTGGAGATGGTGGTCTCTGTGATGGTGGTTTCGACGCCGGAGTTAATGCCGCCGCCGGCGCCGTTGTTGTTGGCGGCGTTGCGGGAGATGAGGCTGCCGGAAACGGTGAGGGTTGTGCCGTTCTGGATGTGGACGGCGCCGCCGTTGCCATCGGCGGCGGTGTTGTCGGTAAGGGTTGAATCTTCGATCGTGAGAGAGCCAAGGCTGACGCGGATACCGCCGCCAGCGCGGGCGACGCCGTTCTCAATGGTGAGGTTCCGTAGGGTAATGGTGACGGCGTCGGTGACGGAGGGGGCGTCGAAGTAGCGGTCGACGCCAGCGGCATTGAGGATTGTTTCCGTGGCGCTCGCCCCTTGAATAGTCAAATCGTCGGAGATATCGAGGTCGCCGGTGAGGCCGTCATCTTCTTCGTCGCCGCCAATCGTCAAGGTGTAGGTGCCGGGGGGCAGAGCGATGGTGTCGACGCCCGGTGCCGCGTTGGCTTCCTGGACAGCCGCGCGGAGGGTGCAGTCGCCGCCACCGTCGTCACAGACGCCATCGCCGGGATTGGCATCGACCGCGTCGGTCGTCGTCGTGACCGTGAACGTCGCGGCGTGAACGGCGCCGGGGGTGGCGACGGTGAGCGCGAACATCGTGGCGAAGATTGTGGCGAAGAGCGGCAGCAGCAAGCGGCGCATGTGGAACCGTCCGTTTCCCTCATAGTTGCGTCATCAGTGAGCGATTTGTTTATAACGGAAGCGAGCCACTCAGAACAGACCGGTACCGACTCGTTTCATGCGAACGACGCATGAAAAGCCCTACTCCATTCGTCAAGGTACGCTGGCGGGGCGCCCGTCAGCCGCGGTGCAACCGGGCGACGCCGCGGCCCAGCGGGTTTGCGCGAAGCCGAGACCGCCTCGCTGCCATACCCTGTCCGTCACGCCCTCATCGGCTTGTTCGACTTTCAAAAGGCTGCGAACCCTGTCCGCGCACGAGGAGCAACCCTATGCCAGAGCTGACCATTGGCGAGGCCCAGATCGACCGCACGGTGGAGATGGTGATGCCCACGTCAGTGCGGTGGCTGTTCCCGGAGCTGGAGAACGGGCGGGAGCTCGTTGAGCAGAACCGCGACTGGCTGGCGCCTCACTTCATCAACGAACGCGGGCACCTGCTGCAGAGCATCCACAGCCTGGTGGTACGGGTGGACGGACTGGTGGTCGTGATCGACACATGCGTGGGCAACGACAAGCGGCGCGAGGGGGGCTCGCCCGAGTGGCATCTGCGATCGGGACCGTTCCTGACGGATCTGACGGCGACGGTCGATCCGGCGACGGTCGACTACGTGATCTGCACCCACCTGCACGTCGACCACGTGGGTTGGAACACCCGACTCGTGGACGGGGAATGGCAACCGACCTTTGCCAATGCGAGGTACCTGTTCGTGGACCGGGAGCTGGCGCATTGGGAACGGCTCGCGTCGGGGGACGCGGGGACGGCAACCCTGATGGACGACAGCGTGCGGCCGGTGGTGGCGGCGGGATCGGTGGATCAGGTGGAGTCGGATCATCAGATCAGTCCGTCGTTGCGGCTGGAGCCCAGCCACGGGCACACGCCGGGCCACGTCTGCGTGCGGATCAGCTCCGGCGGCGAGGAGGCAGTCGTCTGCGGCGACGTGATGCATAGCCCGCTGCAATGCGCCGTGCCCGACGCTCGCCCCGTCTTCGATGCGGAGGAGGCGGCGGCCCGCGCCGCCCGCCACACGTTCCTAGAACGCTATGCCGACTCAGGAGTCGTGGTGTTGGGGGCTCACTTCCACACGCCCTCGGCGGGTCGGATCAGCCGCGCCGGCGCCGCCTATCGATTCGACGGCAGCGGCTAAGCCGCTTTTGCTTTGGGTGCTGGATGCTGTCGCGGGCAGCGCCGTAACAAATGGGCTATAGATAAGGCTTGTCCCCACCCGCCGCTAACCGGGAGTGTCGAGCGAGCCCGCGCGAAAGGTTTCCGATGAGCCGACTTCCATTGCTGACGCCCGATCAGCTAACCGACGCCCAGCGCGCGACCTACGACAGCCTGACCGGTGGAGCGCGCGGCAATCCACAGCGACCAGGTGGCGGACTGGCGCGCGAGGACGGTTCTCTGATTGGGCCGTTCAACGCGATGCTCTACTCACCGGTCGCGGGCGACGCAGTACAGAGCCTGGGCGCGACACTGCGTTTCGAGACGTCGCTGCCGCAGAACCTGGCGGAGCTGGCGATCATCGTGACGGCGCGGGAGTGGACGGCGCAGTTCGAGTGGTGGGCCCACGCGCGCATGGCGGTCAGCGCGGGCGTGGACGCCTCAATCGTGGACGCGGTGCGCGAGCGTCGGCAGCCGAAGTTCACCGATCCCGCCGAGTCGGCGATCTACGACTTCTGCAGTGAGTTGCTCGGGACGCGCCGCGTCGGCGACGCGACCTACGCGGCAACGCGCGAAATCCTTGGTGAAGCAGGAGTGATGGAGCTGGTCTGGTTGCAGGGCTACTACGGCCTGGTCTCGATGACGCTGAACGTAGTGGAGATCCCCCTGCCGGACGGAGTCGAGACGCCGCTGGAGTTGTAGGCGGCGCTGGAGTTGTAGGCGGCGCTGGAGTTGTAGGCGGCGCCATGGTCAGCGAAGCGATCCCACCCCGCACACTGTTCGACAAGCTCTGGGATGAACATCTCATCGCGGACCTAGGCGACGGGATGGCGCTGTTGCATGTCGACCGGCACTTGCTTCACGACCTCAGCGGCCCAGGGTCGCTGGGGGCGCTTAGCCGGCGGGGCTCACGGTCCGCAACCCCGAACTGACCTTCGCGACTCCCGACCATGCCGTGATGACGACACCGGGGCGCACAGAAGAGACGAGCGAAACCAGCGCGCGTCTGGTTCCAGCCTTGCGGGAACGATGCGCGGAAGCTGGCATTCGCCTCTTCGACGTCACGGATGAGGACCAGGGGATCGTCCACGTCGTGGGGCCGGAGCAGGGGCTGACGTTGCCGGGGGCAACGGTGGTCTGCGGGGATAGCCACACCTGCACACACGGTGGGCTAGGCGCCCTGGCCTGGGGCATCGGCACGACGGAGCTGATCCACGTCTTGGCCACGCAGACGGTAATCGTCGACAAGCCGAAGACGATGCGCGTCTGTTTCGACGGTACGCTCGCGCCCGGTGTGGAGGCGAAGGATCTGGTCTTGCACCTGATCGGGACGATCGGGGCAGGCGCGGGGGCGGGCTACGCGATCGAGTACGCGGGTCCGGCGATCGAGGCGATGTCGATCGAAGGGCGGCTGACGATCTGCAATCTCTCGATCGAGTTGGGCGCGAAGATGGGCATGGTGGCGCCGGACGAGGCGACGTTCGACTACTTGGCGGGACGGGCCTTCGCGCCGCGCGGGCCCGCCTGGGAGGCGGCGCTACGCCACTGGCAAACCCTTCCCAGCGACGAGGGCGCGCCCTACGACCATGAGGTACGGATCGACGCCAGCGCGGTGGCTCCCCAGATCACGTGGGGGACCAGTCCCGCGCACGTGGTAGCGATCGATGAATCAACGCCAGATCCGTCCGCTGCGCAGAACACCGTCACGGGAGACGCCTGGCGCGCCGCCCTGGAGTATCAAGGGCTCGCGCCCGGCCAGCCGCTGCAGGGCGTCCCCATCGACTGGGCATTCATCGGCTCCTGCACAAACGGACGCCTGAGTGATCTGGAGGCCGCCGCGGAGATCGTGCGGGGCCGGCGCGTGGCGGCAGGCGTGCGGGCTTGGGTCGTGCCGGGTTCGGCGACGGTGAAGCGGCTGGCGGAAGCCGCGAGACTCGACGTGGTGTTCAAAGAGGCGGGCTTCGAGTGGCGCGAGTCGGGCTGTTCGATGTGTTCGGCGACGAACGGCGAGACGGTCGGTCGCGGGGAGCGCTGCGTGTCCACGTCGAATCGCAACTTCGTCGGCCGCCAGGGTCCCGGCGCGCGGACGCATCTGGCCAGTCCGGCGATGGCGGCCGCGGCGGCCGTGACCGGTCGGATCACGGACGTGCGCGACCTCGCCGCCAAAGCGGAGACCGTCTAATGGAGCCATTTGAGACCGTTGAGGGGATCGCGGCCCCGCTCATGCTGCGCGACATCGACACGGACATCATCACGCCGATGCGGCGCATCGTCGGTCGGACGAGCCGCGAGGAGATGGGACACTGGGCCTTCGAGCCACTGCGTTATCTCAATGAAGAGACCGAGAATCCCGATTTCGTGCTCAATCAGCCGCCGTACCGCGAAGCCACGGAGCGGAGGCCACGAGTCATCTTCCGGCGGCGGCGCTGCTATCCTCTGCCACCATGACTGCATCAGACGAGGGACAATCCGGATCGCTGGCGGGGACCCGGATCATTGAGATCTCGGAAACTGTCAGCGGTGCCTACTGTGGCCGGCTCCTGGCCGGGCTGGGCGCGGATGTTGTGCTGGCGGAGCCGTTACGCGGGTCGGTGTTGCGTCGGCTGGGGGCACATCCTGGGGCGCGGCCCCACCGGGAGACGGGCGCCGCGCACCTCCACCTTCAGCGCGGAAAGCGCTCCCTCACGCTGAACCTCGAGACGCGCCGGGGGCAACGACACCTGCGAGAACTGCTCGACACCACGCACGTCCTGATCACGGATCTCCCACCAAATCGCTGGGAGCCGTGGGGAATGGCGCCGGCGCGGCTTCTTGCCAATCATCCCTCGCTGGTCGTCACGACGATCACTCCGTTTGGCAGCCACGGCCCCCGCGTCGAGCAGCCCAGTACGGAGCTGACCGAGTATGCGGCGGGAGGATACCTGCGCATCACCGGCAACCCCGACCGCGAGCCCGTCAAGGCCTGGGGCGAACAGGCCCAGCTTCAAGCAGGTGTCCATGCCGCTCTCGCGACTGCCGCCGCTCTCCGAGCCCAGAGGCGGGATAGCGACTCCAGCACAGGATCGGGCCAGTACGTGGACGTGTCGGTGACCGATGCCGTCTCCTTCCTGCTGGGTGGAACCCTGCAAAGCGCGTACTTCTTCGGGCGGGAGCCGTCGCGGAACGGCACCCGGCTGGTCGGCTTTGGGCCGGGGCACACGTACCCTTCGACAATTCGGCCCTGTCGCGACGGCTTTGTCCACGCGCATGTCAACTCACGCTTCCCCGAAACGATGGCCGTCTTCTTCGACGAGCCGGGCCTCGCCGATGCTGACCTCCTGGCGACGATGATGGGCCACGCCGACGAGATCGATGTATTGATGTCGCCCAAGCTTGAGCGGGAGGATCGCGCCGAGATCGTGCGCGAGGCCCAGGCCCTGCGTATCCCTTTCACGGAAGTGCTGCGTCCCAGCGAGGTCCTGGCCGACAGCGACGGCCACCACGCCGCGCGGGAGTTCTTCGTCGATCAGGCGCATCCGATCGCCGGGCGGGCGCGATACCCGGGGCCGCCGATTCGGATGGGGGCATCGCACTGGCGGGAGGGACGGGCACCGCTTCTCAATGAACACGGAGACTTGCTGAGCGTGGCGGCCTCGACTGCCCTGCCGTCTGGGAGCGCGGATGGGGCTGTCCGGGCCCGTTGGAGGCGTGCCGGTGTCGCCTGAGCGCCCGAGGGGAGAAGTCAGCACGAGACAAGACGGATCGGCACCCGCGCGGCTCCAGGGCCTGACGGCGGCGTCCGCGCCTCCGATACCGCGCCCGCTGGCCGGAGTCCGAGTGATCGATCTCACGGTGGCGGTCGCAGGGCCCATCGCAACGCAGCTGCTCGGGGGCCTGGGCGCTGAGGTGATTCGAATCGAGACTCCGTGGGGGCGTCCCAAGGCGCCGATGCTGGTGGCGCCGCCGCTGGCGGAGGCACGCGATGAACCATGGAACCGTATCCGGCTCTTCAACGAGCTGCACCACAGCAAGCGATCGCTCTCGCTGAACCTGCTGCACCCGCTGGGGAAACAAACACTGCTCGATCTGGTCGGGGTCTCGGACGTGCTCGTCGAGAACTTCTCGCCCCGCGTCATGGGAAATTTTGGACTGGAATGGGAGACGCTGCGGGAGCGCAATCCAGACCTGGTCTTCGCCAGCATGCCGGCCTTTGGCAAGAGTGGCCCCTACCGCGACCGCGTCTCCTACGGCCCGGGTATCGACGCGATGAGTGGACTGGCCTGGCTGACCGGATACGCAGACGAGACGCCGCTGAAGCCGGGGAACTTCTACTGCGACCAAAACGCTGGACTCCACACCGCCTATGCGGTGGTCGCCGCGCTGCTCCAGCGAGACCACGGTGGAGCGGGCCAGACGGTGGAATTGGCGATGATTGAAGGCGAGCTTCAACTCGTCGCCGACGCCCTCTTGAGCGCGCAGTTCATGGAGGCGGAGCCAGAGCGAATCGGCAACGACCATCGCTGTTGGGCGCCGCACGGCGTCTACGCCGGGGACGGCGACGATGCCTGGCTGGCCCTGGCCTGCCGCTGCGATGCGGATTGGGCCGCCCTGCTGCGCGTGATCGCGGAAGACACGGGAGATGACGGCGGCGTGGATCTCGCGACCGCGTTGCGCGCGGATCCGCGCTTTCGCACGAACCTCCGTCGCTGGAAGCATCGCCGCGATCTGAACGCGCTGATTGGAAAGTGGAGCGCCCTCCATCAGCCCGAGATATTGGCGCAGCGGCTGCAGGCAGCAGGCGTCCCGGCCTCCAACGTCGTCGGTGCGCGCGATCTGCTGCACGACCAGCACTTCCTGGAGCGGCAAACGGCCGTCTTGGTCGAACATCCGCAGATCGGACCGACGCCGGTGCCACAGCCCGCCTTCCGCCTGCAACGGACCCCCTCGCCCCCGACCGGGGCCGCGCCACTCTTCGCCGACGGCACCGACTACGTCCTCCGCGACCTCCTGGGCTACGCCGATGCCCAGATCGATGAGCTGATCGATGCGGGCGTCACATCACACGAACTCCTGGAGCGACCGACATGACCCATCCAGAAACAGACAAGTCCGAAGCAAGCAGGTCCGACACCAGCAGGCTCGCTTCGATCGCCAAGCCCTGGCAAGAACCGAGCGAAGAGGTGCTACGACAGATCCCCGCCGTCCTTGGCGTCTATGAACTTGCCGATGCCGCCGGGACCGTCATCCACATTGGCCAAGCGGGGGGGCGGGAGCCGTTCGGGCTGCGCAGCAAGCTCAGCCACCATTTCAGCGAAGCGGAGCTCAACCCCGTCTTGCGGGAGCAGGCCGCACGATTTCGCTGGGAGAGCAATCAGCAGTACACGACGCGCCGGATTGAGATGTTGATGCACTACGCGGAAGCCCACGACCAACAGCTCCCCCCCGGCAACATCGCGGGCACGTGGGAAGACCAGCCCACCCTGGGCCGGATACGCCGGAACTAAGCCCACCACCACAGGCAAGACGGAGCCAGGAGCGGGAAGAACGGGGCCTACCATGGACATCTCCCTCAGCGAAGAGCAGCGCCTGATCACGGAGACCGTACGGCGGTTCGTACGGAACGAGATTCAGCCGCTGGAGCGCGACCTGGACCCTGACGCGGTGGAGCTCCCCCCCGGCGAAGGCGACCGACTCCGTGAGATCGTGCGCGGCATGGGGCTCTACAACATGGACGTCCCGGAGGAGTACGGTGGTCCCGGCATTGCGCTGACAACTCGGGGGCTGATCGCGGAGGAGATGTCGCAGCATCGGGCGGGGCTCTATCTCCCCTGCTACGGCGTCTTTGGCTCGGCCGGCTTGGTGCAGCTCTACGCCGGGAGCGAGGACCAGAAGGATCGCTATCTCTTCCCGATGCTGAACGGTGAGAAGCGGGGCTTCTTCGGGCTGACCGAGCCGAGCGGGGGGGCTGATCCCGCCCGGGCCATCCAGACGCGGGCCATCCGCGACGGCGATGACTGGGTGATCAATGGCGCCAAACTCTTCATCTCCGGAGCAGACAAAGCGGACTTCGGGCTGATCTTCGCCCGCACGGATCCGGAGCAAGGCCGCCAGGGGATCACCTGCTTCATCGTGGAGACGGACATGCCGGGATTCGAGGTGCGGCGGGTGGTGCACACGTTGCGATCGGGGAACTACGGCACCGAGCTGTCGCTTGAGGACGTGCGAGTGCCGCACCGCAACATTCTGGGCGAAGAGGGCAAGGGCTTCTCGCTGGCCAACACCGCCCTGACACGACAGCGCATCCCCTACACGGCGAGCTGCATCGGCGTGGCGGTGGCGGCGCAGGAGCTGGCGATCGCGTACGCCCAGCAGCGGGAAACGTTCGGAGCCCCGCTGGCGACGCGCCAGGCGATTCAGTGGATGATCGTCGATAACGAGATCGACATCCGCACGGGGCGTCTGCTCTACCTGCAAGCGGCCAGCAAAGCGGAGGCCGGCGAGCCTTTTCGCTTCGAAGCCGCAATGGCCAAGCTCGTCGGCACGGAAGGCGCGGGGCGGGTTGTCGATCGCGCGATCCAGGTGCACGGCGGCATCGGCGTAACGAAAGACCTGCCCTTGGAACGCTGGTACCGCGAAATGCGGATCCGTCGGATCGGAGAGGGGCCCAGCGAGGTGCAGCGGGTGATCATGGCGCGGGACCTCCTCTCGACGCGCTCCGGGTCCGACTAGCCCCGCCAGTACCGCTGATTCGAGAACACAGACGCCCAAGCAGACAAGGAACACCGCATGGCATTGATCGACATCGAAAGCGCCAACGGCGTCCGAACGGTCACACTCAATCGCCCCGAAAAGCGCAATGCCTTGAATCCACAGATGCTGCGCGAGCTCCACGACGCCTTCCGCGAGGCACCCTCCGCGGAGGAGCGTGTCGTTGTCGTGCGCGCGGAGGGACCGGTGTTTTGTGCAGGGCTCGATCTGCGCGACCGCGTCGGGACACTGTCAGAGCCCGGCGACAGCCCGATCGAAACGGTCTTGCGCAGCATTGAGCTGTACCCGCTGCCAGCGGTCGCCGTGGTGCAGGGGGACGCGATCGCGGGCGGCAACGAGTTGGCCCTGCACTGCGATTTCGTCGTCGCGTCGACGGAGGCGCGTTTTGGGATGTCGCTGGCGCAGATCGGGCTCGCGCCCACATGGTTCTTGGCCAAGAAGCTGTTGGAGGTCGCGGGGCCCGTGGCGAGCCGCGAGATCCTCCTGCTCGGAGACCCGCTGCCGGCGGAGCGGCTGCACGCCCTCGGCATCATTTCACGCGTCGCGCCGCCGTCGGAGCTGCAAGCCGCCGCAGACGCCGTGATCCAACGCTTGGCCGCCAACGCCCCACTCTCTCTCAAAGCGATGAAAGCCTTGCTCGTGCGAGAGATGGCGTTCCGCGACGGGATCGCGCACGCGGATGTCGATCGGCTAGTGGAAGAGGCGCGCGGCAGCCAAGACGCGCGGGAAGGGATCGCCGCCCGGCTGGACCGTCGCAATCCGGAGTTTCGCGGCGAATAGTCCCCCACCCACATTCATCGGCTCGTGCTGCGCAGCCCGCCCATACATCCAGCCTCTTCCTCCCTCCGTAAATCTTCCTGAAGAGGGTGAAGCAGGAAGACCGATCACAATGCGGCGCAAACAGATGTGGTGGTTGGGCGGTGGCGTCGTCGTCGCGGCGCTGATTGGGGCGGCCTGCACCGGATCCGGGGCCGCGGAGTCCCGCGTGGATTCGGGCCGGACCGAGCGACCCGCCGTCGGCGAGTCGCAAGCGGCGGACTCCGGAGCTGACGCCGTGCCTGACACGGGCGGGGCTGAACCCGCCGCGGACACGGCCGTCACCGCGGCGGTCGAAACGGCGGAAGGCGGCCTCAGCCCCGCGACACTGTTCCTCCCCCTCAGCGCCACGCAAACGCCATCCGGCGACCGAATCTTTCGCCAGCCGTTGGGGCTGAACGTCGCCTCTTGGCTGACTAATTGGGACGTGCGGATCATCGATCTGAACGAGATCAACGCCGTCCTGCCCCGGGATTCGATCCGATCCTTAGATGATCCAACCTATGAGGCGGTGACCGCTGCCGACGGTTGGCTCACCGACAACCACCCGGTGATCCGTATCGATGTGGGCGGCGACGTCCGCGCCTTCCCACTGGGAATCATGACCAGCCACGAGATCGCCAACACGACCATCGGCGGTCAAGCGCTGGCGGTGACCTTCTGCCCGCTGTGCAACTCCGCGATCGCCTTTGACCGCACGTTGATGGGCGAGATCGTGGAGTTCGGCACGTCCGGCATGCTCCGCAAGAGTGACCTCGTCATGTGGGACCGATCGACGGAGACGCTATGGCAGCAGCTCACCGGTCGCGCGATCGTCGGGGGCATGGTCGGTGCGAGGCTGACTCAGGTTCCGGCGCCGGTGATCAGTTGGCAGCAGTTCAAGGCCTCGGACCCCGACGGCCTCGTCCTCGCGCTCGATCAGGGCTTTGGTCGGCGTTATGACATCAACGGCTACCCCGGCTACGATTCCGGCAGCCCCTACTCCTCATTTTTCAGCGCGGCGACCGACCCCCGCCTGCTCCCCAACGCGCGCGTCACGGCGGTCGACCTGAACGGCGAGCGAGTCGCGTACGCCTTCGAGCTCTTGGAGCAGGTGCGAGTGGTCGATGACGAGATCGCCGGGGAGCCGATCACGGTGCTCTGGACGCCCGGCACCGCCTCCGTCCTGGACACCCAACTGATCGAATCAGCCAAGGATGTCGGCGCCACGGGCGTGTTCTCGCGGGCCCTAAACGGATCCCTGGTGACCCTGCAGCCGAATCCCAATGACGACCAGACGTTCGTCGACCGGGAGACCGGCTCGGTCTGGAATATCTTGGGGCAAGCGGTCTCTGGAGCGCTCTCCGGTTCCCAGCTTGAGCCAATCACCCATGGCAGCCACTTCTGGTTCGCCTGGGCGGCATTCTTCCCCGACACCAAACTCGTCCAAGGCTGATACCGGTGACTGCCTGTCCCCATGGCTCCCGCCGGTGCCAACCATCGAGAATCGGTCTACTGTTCGCACAGCACTAATGTTTCAACATCTGCCGAACTGGAATGTTATGGTCGAGGCCATCGTCGCATTAACGGCTGCGCTGCGGTTTCGTACGGTCCTTTGAGGTAAAAATTGGACCAGGAGTGCCTTGAGAGACGAGAGGGAACGATGAGCGAGAAGCAACGCTGGCAGCAGCTGATTCAGACGCGGTATAGCCGCCGTACGATGTTGGGAGTGTCCGCCAAGGCGGGTGTTGGGGCCGCGGGCCTCGCGCTGGTCGGTTGTGGAGACGATGACGATGACGATGAGGCCGTCGCGGATGCGCCGGTTGATGACGCCCCGGCCGACGATGCCCCGGCCGACGATGCCCCGGCGGATGATGTCCCCGCCGATGATGAGCCCGCCGATGATGAGCCCGCCGACGGTCTGGACGATGTCCAGGTGCTCAACGTCTCCATGCGTGGTGAGACGAACAGCCTGGATCCCCAGCGCGCTACCGACACGAACAGCATCGCCATCCTGAAGCAGATGTACGCAGGGCTGATCCACGTCGATACAGACCTCGTTCCACAGCCGAACCTGGCCTCTGAGATCCCGACCGTGGAGAACGGCGGCATCTCAGAGGACGGAACGACCTACACGTTCAAGCTCCGCGAGGGCTTGCAATGGTCGGACGGTCAGCCGCTGGTCGCGCAGGATCTCGTGAACGGCGCCAAGCGCCTCTTCGACCCCGGCTCCGGCAACTTCTACGTGGACTTCTACCGAGTCCTCGCCGCCGACGGCCAGAACTTGGCGACCGCCGCGGCTCTCGGCGCGGGCGAAGAAGACACGACGGAACTCGAACTCAGCGTGATCGAGAACCTCGAAGTCACCGCCCCGGACGACCGCACGGTGGTCTATCAGCTCAACGCGCGCAGCCCTGTCTTCATCCTGCTGGCCAGCCTCTGGCCGCTCTACCCCGTCCGCCAGGATGTCGTGGATGAGTTCGGCGATACCTGGACCGATCCGGCGAACCACGTCAGCAATGGAGCGATGACGCTCGCGAGCTGGAACCGTGAGCAGGACCAAACGCTCGTCCGCAACCGCAACTACCACGGGGAACCCAGCAAGCTGGAAACGCTGTTCGTGGACCAGATCTCGGACACCGCCATTGGCTTCCTGGCCTACCAGGAGGGCGAGATCGACCTCTTCTGGGCCGGCCCCGAAGAGGTGGCGCAGGTTCGCGAGGACGAGGCGCTGCAGCAGGAGCTCATCTCCTACGCACAGCAGATCACCTTGGGGGTCTACTTCAACCACAGCGTTCCAGTGCTGCAAGACATTCGCGTCCGCCAGGCCATGGCCATGTCGCTCAACCGAGAGGAGTATGCGGCGATCGTGCTGGAAGGCGCGGCCATTCCCGCCTACTCCTGGCTCCCCCCCGGCGTTCCGGGACACGACCCCGAAGCCGGACGTGGGCTCTTCTTCGACCAGCCGGTTGAAGATGCGCAGGCGCTTCTGGCCGAGGCCGGCTTCCCGGGGGGCGAAGGCATCAGCCTCGAGATCCTGCTCTCCGACAGTTCCTCCGCGAAACTGACGGGGGAGTGGCTGAAGGAGCAATGGGAGTCGAAGCTCGGCATTGGCATCACCCTCAACATCCTTGAGGCCGCCACCTACTTTGGTGAGCGGAATCAAGGCAACTACCAACTCACCGGCGGTGGCTGGGGCTCTGACTACGCCGACCCGCAAAACTGGCTGCCCCTCTTCCGCAGCGGTGGCCTCCTCAACAGCGGAAGCTATTCGAACGCGGACTACGACGCGCTCGTTGCCGCCGCGGATGTGGAGTTGGACAACGAGACCCGGATCGACCTCTACCGGCAGGCGGATGCCATCTTCCAGGAAGACGTCGGGTTCGTGACGTTGAACTACCGGGTCCGAACTGTCCTCGTGAAGCCCTACGTGAAGGGACTCGTGCACACCTCGGCGGAATCGGCCATCCCGGGTGATGACCACCTGCACTTGGCTTATATCCAGGGCAAGAACGCCTAGCACGCGCCGCGTCCGTGGATACGCGACAGGGCGTCCGCAAGATGCGGACGCCCTGTTCTTTGCGGGAGGATAGGGCGCAGACTCTCACTGCGAACAAGGGGATCGGGGCAGCGGCGTGATTCGATACATTGGCGGCCTGATCATCCAGCGCATCGTGACGCTGTTCTTCATCGCCCTGATCACCTTCTCGCTCATGCACGCGGTCCCCGGTGGTCCGTTTGAGGTGCGAGCCGGGGATCGCGTCGTCTCCCCCGAATTCATCGCACAGCAAGAAGCGTTCTACGGGCTGGATGAGTCCATCCCCGAGCAGTTCGGCACCTGGCTCTGGAATATGGTCCAGGGCGACTTAGGACTCTCCTTCACCCAGCTCGGTCGCAGTGTGGAAGACATCATCATTGACGGGATAAAGCCTTCGGCGATTCTTGGCGGCATGGCGTTTGTCGTGGTGATGCTGGTCGGGATCCCATTGGGAATCATTTCGGCGATTCGCGCCAATACGAAGTTTGACTATGCCAGCGTCGGGGTTTCCACCATCTTCGGCGCCGTCCCTTCCTTCATCCTCGCGTTCCTCTTGCTCCTGATCTTCTCCGTTTGGCTTGATGTCTTCCCGATCCGGCTGGGCAAAGGTTTCGGAGATAGCTTCGGCAGTCTCAAGAACGGCATCCTGCCGGCGCTCGCTTTGGGTGCACCATCGATGGCGATCCTGGTGCGGCTCACACGAGGCGCCATGCTGGAGGTACTGAGCGAGGACTACATCCGCACCGCGCACGCGAAGGGACTGGCGAGCCGGACCGTTTATGTCCAGCATGGCCTGCGCAACGCGCTCGTCCCGATCCTGACACTGGCCGGGCCCACCTTCGCCTTTCTCGTCACCGGCTCGATCATCATCGAGAACATCTTCGGGCTGCCGGGGATTGGCAACACCTTCGTCTCGTCCATCTTCAACCGGGACTTCGGCGTGATCATGGGGACGACGATGTTCTTCGCCACCCTGATCGTCATCGTCAATCTCCTCGTCGATCTGTCCTATCCCTTCATCGATCCGCGCGTGAAACTGGGTGGCCAGGCATGACCAGCGTCGCCGAGGTCAGCACCGTCGAATCCCCATTCACCGCTCGCCGCTCCGGATATCTCTGGGACGTCGGGCGGAGACTTCGTCGCAATCGCGCCGCCACCGTCTCGCTGGTATTCATCACGGCGCTGGTCCTAGTCGCGATTCTGGCTGATGTGATCGCGCCGCACGACATCTCCGAGCAGTTCCTGGGAGAAGTGACAGAGGACTTCGGCGACACGCTGGCGGCTCGCGACACCGGAAAGTTCGAACGACCCAGCGGAGACCATCTCTTCGGGACGGACCAGCTCGCCCGCGACATCTTCAGCCGGACGGTCGTGGGGCTGCGAATCTCTCTCGGTGCTGCCTTCTTCGCGGTGGTCATTGTCAGCATCATCGGCCTGAGCGTGGGCACGCTGGCCGCTGCCGGGCCGCAATGGGCGGATGCGCTCCTCATGCGCGCCACAGATATCGCCTTCGCCTTCCCAGACCTCCTCCTGATCATCCTGCTTAGCTCCGCCTTGGGCGGCACCATCTTCGGACTCCGCTCGATCGTGGGCATCCAAGCGGATGTACTGCTGCTCTTCTTCGCGATCTCGATCACGGCCTGGGCGACGACGGCACGGCTCGTGCGCGGCCAGCTCCTCACGATCCGGGAGATGGAATACGCCACCGCCGCGCGTGCGATCGGTGCCTCGCCGACGCGCGTCGCCTGGCGGCATCTGATGCCCAACGCGATGGGACCGGTCATCGTGGAGGCGACGTTCCTCGTGCCCCGCGCCATTATCGCGGAGGCCACCCTGTCCTTCCTCGGCATTGGCGTCAAACCGCCCACACCGAGCCTAGGCCTGCTGATCAACGATCATTTCGGCTTCGTGGGTATCCAGTGGATCGCCCTCTTGATCCCCACCCTGCTCCTCGCCCTGTTGTTCCTGGCCTTCCAGTTCTTCGGCGACGGCCTGCGCGACGCCATGGATCCGCGCACGGAGAAGGCGCAGGGCGCCTAGCCAGTCGAACACCGCGAGCGTGGTCAGCTGAGCGAATCCGATAGTCCCTGCTTGCCAGCCAATCGAATCGCAAGTTTCAGCGCCTCCACCATGCTCGTCGGATCAGCACGATTCTGGCCGGCAATATCGAAGGCCGTGCCGTGGTCGACGGAGGTGCGGATGAACGGCAGGCCGAGGTTGACGCTGACGCTCTTTGCGAAGCCGTGCACCTTGATCGCGATGTGTCCTTGGTCGTGGTACATGACCAGCACCGCGTCGTAGTCGCCGGCGATCGCTTGGTTGAAGACGGAGTCGGCCGGGATCGGGCCGCTGGCGTTGATGCCCGCCGCCACGGCCGCTTTCACGGCGGGAGTGATCTCCTTGGCCTCCGTCTCGCCGATGAGGCCCGCGTCGCTAGCGTGCGGATTCAGCGCCGCGACGGCGATCCGGGGCTTCTCTACGCCCCACCTCCGGAACGATGCGTCGGTCAGCTCGGTGTAGCGCAGCACGCGATCTCGGGTGACCGCGAGCGCTGCCTCGGCCAGGGGCAAATGCGTGGAGAGGTGCACGCAACGCAGGCGACCGCTGACCAGCATCGTGGCGACAGGATCGGCGCCGCTGAGGCGCTTGAAGACCTCCTGGTGTCCGACGTCGACGCTGCCGGACATTCGCCACGATTCTTTGTTGATCGGAGCGGTGACGATGGCATCAACGCGCCCCTCAAGCGCGAGCTGCGTAGCGCTCTCGACCCAGGCGTGCGAGGCGGCACCCGCCTGGCGCGAGTGCGCGCCGACTGGGAATTCCGTGCTCTCGAACTCGCCCACGCTGAGGACATCAAGCGAGGACGGATCCTCACTGGTGTCGTCGGGATCATCGATCACCCGAATAGCAGTGCTGATACCCGACACCTCAGTGGCGCGCCGGACGTCGTTCGCAGTGCCAATCAGGAAGAGGCGGGCTGGAAGCGGGGCATTGGAGGCAAGAGCCTTGACGATGACCTCAGGGCCAACGCCCGACGGGTCGCCCAAGGTGATGCCAATCAGCGGCAACTCGCTCATGCCGTCATCCCTTCAAGATCGTCGGCGACGGGAACTTCGCCAGCCACGTTAACCCAGCATCCTGGCGGGCAGGATAGGGAGCGACGGTCGCTGAGCCGAGTCCGGATCAGTGCCGCCGGATCGCGTCCACCGTGGGTCTCGTGGAAGGAAATCGGAGGACAATTCGCTGGTTGGGACAAATTTCCCCCGATTCGCCATTCGACGATTGCACTCACCGTCAGATCAACCGATTATGTCCCGCATGACTTCAAAGACTTCTGACGTTCGCGTCGCCCGCACCGAGCCCCTCGCTTCCCCCCATGCCCTCATGGCGGAGTATCCGATCACACCGGAAGTGGAGTTGGTGGTCACGAAGGCGCGACAGACGATCCAGGAGATCCTGGACGGCACCGATCCTCGGCTGTTGGTGGTGGCCGGCCCCTGTTCGATTCATGACGAACAGGCCGCGCTGGAATACGCGAGCCGCTTGAAGAAGCTGGCGGACCGCATCAGCGACCGCGTCTTCGTGGTGATGCGCGTCTACTTCGAGAAGCCACGCACCACCGTCGGCTGGAAGGGTCTGATCAACGACCCGAATCTGGACGGCACGCTGGACGTAGGCTCCGGCATGCGTCGCGCGCGCAAGCTCCTCCTCGAGATCGGGGAACTGGGGCTGCCGGCGGGGACGGAATTTCTCGACCCCATCACACCCCAATACTTGGCCGACCTCACGTCATGGGGCGCGATCGGCGCGCGCACGACCGAGAGTCAAACACACCGACAGATGGCCAGCGGGCTCAGCATGCCCGTGGGCTTCAAGAACGGCACCGATGGCGGCGTGCAGGTGGCGGTGGACGCCATCGTCTCCGCGCAAGCACCGCACGCGTTTCTGGGCATCGACCGCGACGGTCGAACCGCCGTGATCCACACGACAGGCAACGCCTACGGGCACATGGTCTTGCGCGGCGGCAGCAGCGGGCCAAACTTCGCTGCGGCGTCGCTGGCTGCAACGCGTGAACGGATGCAAGCAGGTGGCATCGGATCGCGGCTGATTGTGGACTGCAGCCACGCCAATTCGGAGAAGGACCATGCCCGCCAGTCGATCGCCTTGCGCGACATCCTCGCGCAGCGAGCCGGGGGCGACTTGGACATCGTGGGCTGCATG
>PVBE010735851.1_pt1 | contig 120514 bp, 106 predicted proteins | sample 1631181 | NCBI WGS metagenome assembly PVBE01 (sample SAMN08397723, study PRJNA350692) | Marine metagenome, whole genome shotgun sequencing project. | isolation source: water | place: Pacific Ocean | collected 2012-04 | reverse complement strand
TAAAGAAGAAATTTTTAAAACCTACAAAGAAAGTGTAGTTCATGCAGTGGCTTCAATGGGTGATGTTTCTGAACACATGAATTAACATAAAACTTATAATGCATTACTGATCAGATAGTTCTATTTCGCGACAGCGACTATATAGAGTTGGGTTTAGTAAAGGTAGAAATCATATTTACCCTTTTACTGATTCTGGAAATAATCTTATTTTTGTCCCTGCAGGTAAAAAAATTATTAGGACAGATTATGCAACTGACCGGTTTAATCAGATTTTAACTTATGCCAGTAAAAAATATATTTATACTAGCTATGGTATTTCTCCACAAAAAAATCCAGATTGGATTTTTAGCCTTTATCATAATTTTAACGACATTATTATAGGAAATACTAGCGCTGCTGTTGGATCTTCATTGAACTCTATTTCTCCAATAATAATAAATACTGTAAAGAAGAATAGTATATATATTATTATTTTGCAGAAGGACAAAATAAAATAATAATTATAGGTTTGGTTTATCTTCAGATATCAAACTCATCATAAAAGCTTGAGAAAGCACTATTCACAAAATTATCTTCTACTTTTGTGATTTTTTGACCAGTATATTCTATTAACTCCTCTGGGAGTTCTGCTAAAAATTCTGAAGGCATTTGGTAGGATTGTGAACCATATTTGTACCTCATCTTAGCATTGGTTAAAATTAATTTATGCTTTGCTCTTGTTAATGCAACATAAAATAGTCTACGCTCTTCATCAACATCTCTCTCTTCTAAAGAACGTGAATGAGGGAACATATTTTGTTCCATTCCTACAATAAAGACGCATGGAAATTCCAAGCCCTTGGCTGAATGTACCGTTAGTAAGGTTACAGAATTCTGACCGTCTTCTTCATCTACTTTGTCATTGTCATCGGAAAGAGAGAATGTTTCTAAAAAGTCTGTCATAGTTACACTGTCATCCGCAGAATCCTCAAATTCAGCAATGGCACTTATAAATTCTAAAACATTTTCACGCCTGGTTTCTGCTTCTGTTATATTTTTATAAATTTTTTGAAATCCGTTCAAATAACCAATTTCACCTAAAAAGAATTTAGTTTTATTCGCCAGATCCCCGGGTTGAGTGAACTGATGAGTCCATTTCTTAATAGCAGTATAAAAATCATTTACACTTGTTTTTTGTCTTGGTGACAAAGTATTTCTGAAGCTTTCCACACCAAAAACTTCACACAGAGAAAGGCTTGAATGACCGGTTTGAAAGTCTCGTAAATGTTCAATAAATTTTTTGCCAAGTCCTCGTGAAGGGACACTCAATACTCTAAATAAACTTTGATTATCTCTAGTATTTGCCAGTAACTTTATGTATGCAATGGCATCTCTGATCTCCTTGCGTTCATAAAATGATTTTGAACCTACTAGACGGTAGGGAATATGGTCTTTCCTTAATTCCTGTTCAAAAAGTCTTGACTGATGATTTGATCTGTATAATATTGCTATATCTTTGTAATTATAATCAATGTTTTCAGACATTACTCTGTAAATATAATGAGATACAAATCTTGCTTCACATAGATCATTTTCCGTTGTACATATTTTTATTCTTTCACCAGTGCCGTTATCTGACCATAATTTTTTATTATGTCGTCGTTTATTTCCTGAAATAAAATTATTTGCGGCATTAAGTATTGTATTGGTTGATCTATAGTTTTGTTCAAGTTTTATGATTTTTGTATTTGGGAAATATTGCGGAAAATCAAGAATATTTTCTATTTGTGCACCACGCCAGCCATAAATACTTTGATCATCATCTCCAACAACACAAATATTATTTTTTGGATTTGTCAGTAATTTTATTATATTAAACTGAGCTACATTTGTATCCTGAAACTCATCTACAAGAATATATTTATATTTTTCTCTGTATTTTGCCAGTACTTCACTATTTTCCTGCCAGAGTTTTACTGTATATAAAAGAATATCATCAAAATCAAGCATATTCTGATTAATCAGTGTTTCCTGATATTTTTCATAAGTTTTAGCCATTGTCGTTTCAAAATAACCATTGGCTTTTTTACTGTATTCATCTGGCAGCATGAGGTCCTGTTTGGCTTTTCCAATCATAGATTTATAAACATTTAAATCTATTTCCAAATCTGTGAAATTAAGTTCAGCAATAACTTGTTTAAGTACTCCTTTTTGATCAATGTCATCTGCAATTGCAAAACCAGAATGCAGTACAAGATGGTCACTTTCTGCTCTTAAAACTTTCATGCAGAAAGCATGAAATGTTCCGAGAAAAAGTTTAGATGATGATTCTTGATCTATCAGTTTTGCAATCCTCTCTTTCATCTCCCTTGCAGCTTTATTTGTAAAAGTCAATGCAATTATGCTATCTGCGGGTATCCAGTTTTCTAATAAATTCGCTATCCTGTAAGTTATGACGCTTGTTTTGCCGGTGCCTGCTCCTGCCAATACAAGAACAGGTCCGTTAATTGTTTCAACCGCTTTTTGTTGTGATGGATTTAAAGAACTTAAAATATCAGATTTGATCATAATTGTCTATTTGTCGATATCTGCTGAAAGGGTAAAGTTATCTTCATGTGCGTAAACAGCTGCGGCAGTTACTGGTTTTTCAAGATTAGTAAATACTCCCTTATCAAAAATATATTTTTGTGCATCACATGCGGAACTGACATCAAATTTAACATCTTTATAGTGAGAAGAAGGAGTATCATGTTCATAAGTAGCAACATAAAATGCTAAACCAGGTTTTAAATCAAAAGCTTTAACATGGATAGAATCTTTTTTTACAATTGAGAGAAAGCCGCCATTTGAATTCAAACTGATAATACCTGCAATTCTTGGAGTATTAAAATCATCTTTCTCATAATCCATAGCGAGCATTGATAAGGCTAAAGCATCTCTTGCAGGATAACCCATTGCCAACTTTTCTGTAATAGGATCAGTATGTGAACCATTGGATACTACTGCATGTTCTTTTGTAATTCTTATGCAGTTGTAAGCAATATATGGATTTTTTGATAAATCTGCTTCAAATCCCTTCCTTGGAAGAACTGAAACTTTGTTGTTTAGTAACCTTGTTTCTCTGTTTGGAAAAGAGCGTGATGAAACTCTATACATACCAACTGAATGACCTACTTCATTCATTCCAATAGCAACAATTCTACCTACGTACATAATTTACTCCATTTTATTTATCTTCTAATTAAAACTAAATTAAGCGATTGTTATGCAGTTTTTTAAGTGTTAATAGCAGTTTTGACAGCTTCAAGGGTTGTTTCCACGGTTCGGGGAATGTTTCTATATTTACCTTCAATACCGTAATCATGAAGTTTATTTAAATGATAGTTAATCACTGCATCAGGATCTTTAAGAATATTTCCAGTTAAAATTCCTACAGCTGAACATTCTTTATCAATAACACCGGATTCTACTAATTTCTTTGCACCTGCTACAACACAGCATGAAGCTGGTTCAGCTCCTATTCCAGATACATCGACCATAGCTTTTGCATCCATAATTTCCTGTTCTGATACTTCTTCTACTATCCCCTTTGACCATTCAATTCCTCTAAGAGATTTTTCCCATGATATTGGATTCCCTATTTTTATCGCTGTAGCTATAGTTTCAGGATTCAAAACAGGTTTATATTGTGTTCTGTTTTTCCACATTCTATATAGAGGATTTGCACCTGCTGCTTGTATAACTGCTATCCTGGGGATTTTATTAATTATGCCTAATTCATATAACTCTTTAAGCCCTTTGGTCAATGCCGTATTATTTCCAAGGTTGCCTCCAGGAATAATGAACCAGTCAGGTACTTGCCAGTCGAGTTGTTGTAAAACTTCAAATCCGATTGCTTTTTGTCCTTCAATTCTAAATGGATTAATTGAGTTTAGCAAATAGATATTTAATTTTTCAGAAACTTTTTGAACAAGTCCCATAGCATCATCAAAGTTACCTTCTATCTGTAATGTTAATCCTCCGTATGCTAAAGCCTGTGCTAATTTTCCGTAAGCAATTTTACCTGAGGGAATAAAAATTATTGATTTAAATCCTGCTTTTGCTGCATATGCAGCCATACTGGCACTTGTATTGCCTGTGCTTGCGCATGCTACAGTTTTAGCTCCTAGTAAATTTGCTGCAGTAATACCGCAGGTCATTCCGCGATCTTTGAAACTAGCTGTTGGGTTTTCTCCTTCATGTTTTAGAAGAAAATTTTTAATTCCTGAATACTCACCGGCTTTACCGGCTTCGTACATTCTTGTATTTCCTTCATACTTTGTAATGATTTGTTCCGGAGGCAGATCTAAAATAAGTTCTTTATAACGCCATACTCCTGAAGCATCAGGGCCTTTTTTAGCTTTCCAGCGATTTTCCCATGTGGATAGGAGATAATTTTTATCTATAGTCTGTAAATTACGTTTAACATCAAGCAGTCCACCGCAATCACAAGTATATCTTAAATCTATGATATCATAAGTTTTAGAACAGTTTATACATTCAAGCCAAGTTTCAATATTCATTTGTTTCACACTATTAAAAGTTAATTATGTACTATATAGATATTTTCATATAATAATCAATGGTAAAATTTTAATGATATTATAGATAAATCTAAAAATAAATAATTTAAACAATACATTAGCTTATAATATATTAAATTTTAGTGAGATAAGCAAGAAATATTATTTTCATATTTAATGTATGGCATTGCTGTATGCAAAATAGGTCAATAGATATTGCGCATATGACCATGATAAGTTGTGGAAACTGGTCTGAACTCCTGTGGTTCTATTAATCTGTTCTGACATAGTATATTTACTTCCGGAAGTGCTGTTTTTATTATCAATATATTTATAAATCAGCTCCATGACACTGTTACCTTTTGTGATATATTCATATTGATTTTTTTCTTTTGCTAACAGATAATAATATTGAGCTAATGCTGTAGAGCATATAAACCATGGATTACCTAGTTTTTTAGGGTCATTCCATGTTGCACCTGTATATAAATCTCCTGGATATCGACCTAAAAGAGCAACACCTTCTGCGGTGTCTTTGTTTATTTTATATGGATCCATATTATCAGGTTTGAATGCCTGGGTTAGCAGTGTAACAGTTTTTTGAACTCTGCTGGATGCCGGGAAGAAATTTTTTTGTGCAAGTTTAATAATATTTAAAAATTTTGAAGATGTTTTTTTACTTTTTATCAATTCAATATATACCCATGAATCTTTTTGAGAAATTTCATATAAATTTCCATATAAAATACCAAGTAAAACCGAACTGTTAAGTCCCATTCCTCTATATTTTAAATACTTGTTATTTGAATGATTCGGAAGCATAGGGAACTGTAATCTAGAAGGAATATTTGACCCCTCTCTATAGCATTCATATGCCTTTTTCTTATAATTGAATTTACCCCAGTGTTTGACTATTAATTGAGCTAATTTTATAGATGTATTAAGATAGCTAATGGCATTATATTTATCGTTAAGTTTTATTGAAAGTGCTGCCCCCAGTACAAGTGCTTTAAGTTGGACCATTTCAGTAAAGAAATGCTTCCCTTTGCATGATTCCCATAAATCATAATTGTTTTTGTTATAGTTAACCTTAATATACTTGAGATAAGTTGAAATTAAGCCATACCCGTTCTTATTGTATAAATTATTGCTAACATATTTTTTACCATATTTAGTATTTTTTATAGTGGGATTATGATCAATTAATACATTGGCAAAATCAGAGAGAACTATTGAGCGAATTGCCGGTCCGTCAAACTGAGGATTAATCCAGGTTAAATCAGGTTGCCCTGATAAATAAAATCTGGTTATACCCGGAGTATAATTTTGTTGTTTTGAAATAAACTTTAGCCAATCTATATAGTTTAGCATATATTGACCATATTTATTAATATTTGTTTGATCGTTGTCTTTAACGGCTTTTTTAAACAGGCCATTAATAGCCATCATTACGACGCCTGTATCTCTTGCCCATGAGTACATATAGCCTGTCTTAGATTTTTGATTTCCTGGATTGTGAATATCGAATGGAGCAGCAACAACTGAACCCGGTATAGATTTATTATTAGTATTAGAGTTTGGATAGTGTGCTTTTGGGAACTGGTTTGTTTTAATAGTTATATTTTTTTCTAAATTCAATTCAATATTAGAAATAACTGAACTTTGAAAAAAATCAGTCCCATAAGCAGAATAAGTAACAAAAATACAGAGTAGAGGGGTAATAAAAAAAGGAATATAAAATTTTGATTTCATTTCCTTCTTCTCTCCAATTTATATATTAATTATTACTGAATTTCAAAATCCATTAATACAGGCAGATGATCAGATAATTTTATATCAGGTACTTCAAAGTTTGTAACTTTAATTTCCTTTGAACACAAAATAAAATCGAGTTGGTGTTTTGGTTTCCATGCAGGAAAAGTAGGCAGGTTGTTTACATTAGGATTAACGAGGCCCAACTCATTTTGTACATAATTAATTTCTTTTGTCCCACTGAATGTATTAAAGTCACCTGCGAGAATAACTGGACATTTTTTAGTGGATAGTAAATTAGCCATATGTTGAAGTTGCATTTTTCTTACTCTTTTTGATAATGATAAATGCAGAAGAAAAAATCTATATGTTCCCATATCCAATTCAATAATTAATTTTTTAAAGCCTCCTGGGAAATAATGATAAACTCCATTTGACTGTTTTTCTCTGGTTAGTATAGCATTTCCCTGTTTTCTTAAAATAGGAATTATTTTGCCTGAAATACTATCACCGTACTTTGTTGAACCGTGTGAATAGTGACTTAAATAATTACTTATTTTTTCAACCTGATTAATGCTTGAAGTCCTATATGAACCGGTATCTACTTCAATTAATCCGACAATATCAGCCTTTGTGGAGTTTATAAAACGGCTTATTTTATTAAATTGGAATCTGGTAGGCAAAAAATGTCTTGAAATATTGAGAATGCTGGCAGGTAAACTGTTAGGTGCTCCTGTTGCGTATGCTATATTATAGACTAAAACTCGACTCATAGTTATTTAAAATTCCTTAGTTCTATATTGCTCAATCTCTATATTAAAATTAACTGAAAACTATAAAAAATCAATGCTTTTTTAACTACTTGAATAATGATAATAAAAATATAGTGTTTTTGCGAATTCAGCTTAAATTGATTAAATTGTAATATCATGTTACTATTTAGTAATATAAATAGTCATCTATCTATCTAGGAATAATAAATTATGATATTAGATTTTTTACTATATTCACAGTTACAATTTAGTACATGGTTTGTTCTTTTTGTATTTTTTATTGTTTTAGACGTTATAACAATAATTCATGTTCTGATCAATAAACATGATGAAGCATCAAGTGCTTTATTATGGATATTTTTGATAATTGTACTTAATGTAATCGGTGTAATAATATATGTAATCTTAGGAATTAACAGAGTTAATTCAACCGGCTCCAGGATAGAAAAAGCACATATTAAAATGCTTAACTTAAGAAAATCTGAGAATCGTCTTTCAAAATATTTAAATGCCTTGCTCAAGTTTAATTATTCAGGTCCAACTAAAGATTATCTGAAGATTATGGATAGGATTTTGCCTGAAACATACCCTGTAACCGGAAATAAGGTTTACTTGCTGGAAGACGGTACTGCAGCCTACCCGAGAATGTTAAAGGCTATACAGAATGCAAAAGATCATATTCATCTACAATCTTATATTATAATGAATGATAGGATTGCTACAAAACTTTTTGATGCCTTGGCTGATAAAGCAAAAAATGATGGCGTAAAAGTAAAAGTTTTGTTTGATAGACTTGGGAGCAAGAAAGCTTATTCAAAACATTTTTTTAATAAGTGGGCTGGAAAAAGTCATAATTTTGAAATAAGAGCCTTTTCAAAGTTTAATCTCCTTGCCCCATATAGAATCCAACTTAGGAACCACAGGAAGTTATTAATTTGCGATGGTAAAATAGCATTTATAGGAGGAATTAATATTAGCACAGCAAACATTGTTAACCTCAAAAATAAATATATACATGATCTGCACTGTGAAATTACCGGTCCTTCTATAGGTGAATTCCAATTTTCATTTCTCAGAGACTGGAATTTTGTTACAAAAATAAAACCTTATGATTTATTGAGTAAAGCAAATTATTTTCCTATTCCTAAGAAATGCGGTAATGCAATTGTGAGGGCAATACCTTCAGGACCTGGGCAGGCTTATGAAGCGTCTAAAAAACTGTTTATGAGTGCTGTTGCTGGAGCAAAAGAATCAATCTGGATAATTACCCCTTATTTTGTACCTGATAAATCTTTCATACAATTGCTATGCATGGCATCCGCCAGAGGTGTTGATATCAGGATTATAATTCCACAGAATAACAATCATTGGTATGTTAGGTATGCTACTAGAAGTTTCTACAATACTCTACTGAAATATAATATTAGAATCTTTGAGAAAAAGGGATTATTTTCTCATGTTAAAGCTACGCTCATTGATGGAACATGGGGAACTATGGGGTCAAGCAATTGTGATATGAGAAGTTTCAGATTGAATTATGAATTAGATTTTGCTGTTGAGGATGAAGATTTTATTAATACACTGCATAGGCAGTTTTTACATGAAATTAAAGGTTCGGATGAAATAACTGCTTCTGTTAGAATGAATAGAACCTTCTATGAGGAAATTATTGAAGATTTCTGCTCTTTGCTCACTCCTATTTTATGAGTAAACTTTTATGTTATAGTGCAGTTCTTCCATTGATTGCAGCTGTTAAAGTTGCAGAATTTGCAAATGATATATCAGCTCCTGCAGGAATTCCTTTTGCCAATGTAGATACCTTAATATTTAATTCATTTAATAAATTAGCCAGGTAAATTGTAGTGGCCTGTCCTTCAATATCTTGGCTGAGTGCAATTATTACCTCTTTTAAATTTGGATTATTTTTTATCTTCTGAATTAATGGTTTAATTGTCAGATTTTCAGAACCAATATTGTCAAGAGGTGATAATTTACCTTCAAGAACGTGATATTTGCCTTTATAATTAGTTTTTTCAATATGCGGTATTTGAATGAAATCTTCTACAATACAAATAAAACTATCATCTCTTGACTGTGAGGTGCAGATAGTACATATTTGTTCTTCTGAAATATTACCGCATAGCTTACATTTTTTAATATTTTCCGGGATACCGGATATAGCTTTTCCTAAAACTTTAATTTTCTCAGGTGGCCATTTTAGAATTGAAAAAATCATTCTTTCAGCCCCTCTTTTACCAATGCCCGGTAGTTCTTTCAATAAACTTATTATATTTTCAAGCTCTGAAGGTAAATTATTTTTCATGGGAACTATTTTATTTTAGAAATATGATCTTAGAATTCTGATTGAAATATTTAAACTAATAATCAGAGTTGTTATTCAAAAAGACCAGGTATATTTAATCCACCTGTTACCGCTGCCATTTTGCTTTGTGAGACTTTTTGTGCTTCATCAATTGCATTGTTAACTGCTATTAAGACCATGTCTTCTAGGTTTTCTGTTTCACCTTGTTGAACACATTCGGGAGCTATTTTTATTGATTTTATTTTCATTGTTCCTGTAGCAGTAACCTGAATAGAAGATCCGCAAACGCCTTGTACTTCTATTGTTTCAAGTTCTTCTTTAATATTGGCCATTTCTTTTTTCATTTCCATGGCTTTTTTTATCATACCGCTCATATCACCAATTTTACCAAACATTATATTTTCCTTTCAGTAATTTACTATTTAGATATTATCCTCTGAAATCTACTATCCTGCCGTTAAAAACTTCCACAGTCTTATTTACGAATGGATTATTATTTATTTTTTCTTTTACTTCATCTATATCTCTTCGTTTATCTGTAACCTTTGATACTGTTGTTAATCCCTTAACTGTTTTTATTTCCAATTTAAAATTATTTATTCCTGTTATTCTATATAAACATTTTTCTAATATATTTTTTTCCTGTCTTACTCTTTCTGCATGGACGCTGTTGAATTCTTCATCATATCTGACCGATAATATATTATTATCAATAGATTCAGGTTTTGCTTCCTGTAACCAAAATTTTAGTTGAGGTCTGTTTATGTGTTTTGAGTCCATTTCGATGATCAATTTATGCCAGAGTTTTTCTGGAGTGAATTCGTTCAAGTTGTTACTTTTCTTATAAGTATCAATATTTGAAGTTTCTTTAACCTTTGCTTCTTTAGTGCAGGATGATGACGATTCAGTTGTATTTGTTTTTTCAGGAGTTGTTTTTTTAAGTTGATAATGAACTTCTGATTTTTCTGTGATAGAATTTCGTTCTTCTATATTATTTTCTGAACTGCTCTTAACTTTTTTAATTTTTTCTGCAGTTGGTGACACTTTATAAGTTTGTAGTTCTTTAGAAGAGTATGATGTGTTATTTAAATCTTTTTTTTTAAGTTCATTAAGTCTAATAATGATATCCTCAATTCTTGATGAGCTGGAAAACTGCATTGCTTTAAACAAAGAAGTTTCTAAAAAAACCTGTTTATTTAATGAATCATGAAGAATTTTTCCAACAGAAGAAAGTGATTCTAAAAGTCTTTGAATTTTAGCTATATTAGTTTTAGCTCCAATACTTTTATATTTTTGTATAATATCATTTCCTACTTCAAGAATAGATATTGGATCTGAAATAAGTAATGTTATTTCAATACCTCTTAAATATTCTAATATATCATTAAATAAATCTTCAAGGTTTTTACCCTGCTGAGCGAGCAAATGTAAATTAGTAATTAGTCCAGAATAATTATTAGTTATTATAGATAAAATTATGTTATCCAGATTTTCAGGAGCTGTTAGTCCAAAAGTTTTTAAAACCTGGTCTTCATTTATTTCTTTAGTTTCATCTGAAGAATGGAAAGCAATAATTTGATCTAGCAGAGATAAAGCATCTCTCATTCCACCATCGGCTGCTTTTGCAATAGCATTAACGGCATTACTGCTTATTACTACATTTTCAGCAACAGCAATTTCAGCAATTCTTTTTGAGATAAGATTTTGAGGAATCCGCTGAAGATCAAAACGTTGGCAACGGGATAATACTGTCGGCAATATTTTATGGGCTTCAGTGGTTGCAAATAAAAACTTTATGTGAGGAGGAGGTTCCTCAAGCGTTTTTAAAAGTGCATTCCATGCTGAATTAGAGAGCATATGAACTTCATCTATAATATAAATTTTATATTTGGAATTGACCGGTGTATATAGAACTTCTTCTCTTAAATTACGAATATCATTGACACTATTGTTACTGGCACCATCAATTTCAATTATATCAATATTGTTCCCAGAAGAAATACTATGACATGAATCACATTTATTACATGGATTTTTTATCGGAGCTTGTTTACAGTTTAATGCCTTTGCAAATATTCTGGCAATTGTTGTTTTTCCAATACCTCTTGGACCTACAAATAAATAGGCATGTGCTGTTTTGCCGCTGATTAAGGCATTTTGCAAGGTTTGTGTAATATGTTCCTGACCAATCATGTCAGAAAAAGAGTTTGGTCTATATTTCCTGGCAAGAACCTGATATTCCATAAATTATATCCTTATATAAGAATAAATCTTAAAAACATCGCCGAAGATCAGATTCACCTACAGCGCTTGGCTTCTTCGTTTAGAGCTGCTTGATTCCTCATCTGACTCGGTTCACGAGATTCCAACGCATAGGGTCCGATACAACGGCGATGAAAATTATAATAATTTTCTATAAAATAACAATCAAAGTTAAAAATACAACAAAGTATTAATTATTTTTTACCCGTCTTGGCTGTTTTATTGCGATTAGACAGATATTCAATAAATAAAGATAATTCATATCTTAAATTAGCTCTAGGAATAACTCTGTCAATTAATCCCTTATTCAATAGAAATTCAGACGTTTGAAACCCATCAGGTAAAGTAGCCTGTGTTGTATCTTTTATTACCCTAGGACCAGCAAAGCCTATTAGTGCCTGAGGTTCAGCCAGAATAACATCTCCTAGAGAAGCAAAACTTGCAGTTACTCCTGCTGTTGTAGGATGTGTCATGATGACAATATAAGGTAGCTTAGCATTTGCATGTCTCTGCAATGCACCGCTGGTCTTTGCCATCTGCATTAAACTGAACATTCCTTCATACATTCTTGCACCACCACTGGCTGTAACAATGACTAAAGGGATTTTTTCCTTAGTTGCTAGTTCAGTTAGTCTGGCAATTTTCTCACCGACGACAGATCCCATACTTGCACCTAAAAATCTGAAATCCATCACACCAATAGCAAAATTTATCTCATTAATTTTTGCCGTACCGCAAAGTACAGCATCATTCATTTGAGTTTTTATTTTATTTTTTTCCAGTTTTTCAATATAGGAAGAAGCACCCTCAAATTTTAAAATATCAATTGAGCAGAGATTACTGTCTATTTCAGTGAAACTGTCTTTGTCACAGAGCAATTCTACTCTCTCCTGAGCTGATATTTGTCTATGAAATGAGCAATGTGGACAGACGTTATAATTTTTCTTCCACTCTTCTTTATGCACACTCTCGCCACACCCTTTGCATTTTTCAAAAGTTCCCGGTGGTATTTTCGTTTTCTTTTGAATATGAGAAGGTGATGTAGGTATAGTTGAGTATTTTGGTTTTCCAAATAAGGCCATATTAACTTATCTCCTTGCTATTACTAATATACTAACCTGTTTTGCACCTGCACTTAATAATTGATTCGCCGCAGAGCGCAATGTTGAACCAGTTGTCATAACATCATCTACTAATAATATATCTTTGTTTTTTATAATGGCTCGTTTTGAAGATGAAAAAACATTAATTATATTTTTTCTTCTCATCTTGCTCGATAATCTTGTTTGAGAAATTGTATATTTTTCTCTAATAAGCCATTCTTTACATGGTATCTTAATAGTTTTTGAAATTGACTGTGATATTAAATAAGACTGGTTGAATCCTCTTATTAATTTTTTAAGTTTATGTAACGGAATAGGTACTATGTAATCAAATTTAAGTTTATTCTGAATTACTAAATCTGAAGCGAGTCTGCTTATATACGGTACAAAATCTATTCTATTATTATATTTCAATTTTTGAATAATTTCATTAGCATATCCTTTAAGTTCAATTACAGATAATGCATTATTCCACGGAAATGGTTCTTCTTTTAAGCACTTAGAACATATATTTAAAATTAAATCTAAATTACTGCCACATGAACTGCACCGTTTGTCACCAATAAATGAAAAATCGTTAAGGCAATCAGCACAGAAATAATTATTTTCAGTAGTTTGGTTTAGACATAAAGGGCAAATTGTTGGAACAAACTGCCCTATTATCTGTTTTACTATTTTCAATAGTTCCTTCTTCTTCCAGTAAGCCTCCCACGTTTAAGGAAACCGTCATAGTTTCTCATAACCAGATGTGATTCTAACTGACTCAACGTATCAAGCATAACTCCTACCATAATCAAAAGACTTGTGCCCCCGAAAAAACTTCCAACAAGATAAGGGATATTGAATTGCTTTGTAAGTATCATTGGAAAAACAGCTAGTGCTGTCAGGAAAATAGCGCCGGCCAATGTTATTTTAGTCATTGTGCCGTCAAGATATGATGCTGTAGGCTGCCCGGGTCGAATTCCTGGAACAAAAGCTCCGTCTTTTTTTAAGTTATCTGCAATCTGCATCGGATTAAATTGATTTGCCACCCAGAAATATGAAAAAGCTAAAATCAGCAGTGCATACACAAGCATGTAGTAAAAACCACCATATGTAAAGTATGCCGCCAGCCATCTCAATGAAGATACCCAACCAAATACCATGTTTGGGACAATTAGTATTGCACCTGCTAAAATGATAGGCATCACACCTGCAAAGTTAACTTTTAAAGGAATATATGTATTCCCTCCCATCATTTTCTTGCCCATCATTTTTTTAGCATATTGAATAGGCACTTTTCTTTGCCCCTGAGTCAGGACTACAGTTGCAGCGGTAACGAAAACAAACAGTAGTATTAATAAAAATATATGAACCGGTTTTATTGAATGTCCATCTACTCCGCCTGATTTAAGCATTTCGATTAAACTGTAAACAGCATTAGGCAGTCTTGAAAGTATACCTATTGTAATAATAAGAGATGCACCATTTCCTATTCCGTTATCAGTAATTCTTTCGCCGAGCCACATAAGAAACATTGTACCGCATGTAAGAATTACGATTGTCATAAGAATAAATTCGGGGCCTGGATTAAGAATTAATGGGTGCGCAGGAGCTGGTAAACCAATTCTTTGAGGGTTTGCCATAGCATAAGCAGCCATTGCTCCTTGAACAACACAGATTATTAAAGTCAGATATCTTGTATATTGATTAAATTTTTGTCTTCCACTTTCACCGCCTTCTCTCATCATTTTTTCAAATTGAGGAATAACAGGCTGTAGCATCTGCATAATAATAGAAGCTGAAATATAGGGCATAATTCCTAGTGTAGCTATCGCAAATTTCTGTAATGCACCTCCGGTAAACATATCAAACATTCCAAAAAACATTCCTGCGCCGGAAGTGGACTGGTTGAATTGATTAAAATAGAGATTCAGTGCATGAGTATCGACTCCTGGGCAAGGTATGCTTGCCAGTACTCGGCAGAGCGCTATGACAGCTAATGTAAAAATTATTTTCTTTCTAACTTCTTTTACCTTAAATGCGTTATAAAAAACTGAAAACATATCTTTCCTTAATACATATTTATAATTATTTAAAAACTAAGCTAAATCCAATAAATTTAATATTATCGAATTTAGCTATAATTTATATACTATAAAAACATTTTTTATTCATTAATTTCACATTTTCCGCCAACAGCTTCGATTTTTTCCTTAGCTGTTGCTGAAAACATATCAGCTTTTATAGTTAAAGGTTTTGTTATGTTTCCTGAACCAAGGATTTTTAATCCAAATTTAATTTTTGGAACAAGTTTCTTTTCAAGTAAAACCTGTGCATCAATTGAATCATTTGCATTAAAAGCTTTTTCCAGTTCAGCTAAGTTAATAACTGTATAATCTTTATGATTTCTGCTTTTAAAACCTCTTTTAGGCAATCTTCTGAATAAAGGAATCTGACCTCCTTCAAAGTGCAGACGTCTGCTTGAACCGGATCTTGAACTTTGTCCTTTTTCTCCTCTTCCAGCAGTTCTGCCCCAGTTAGAACCATCACCTCTGCCAACACGTTTGCGTCTATGCTTTGCACCGGCAGTATTTTTTAATGTATGTAATTTCATTTTAGTGATTCCTTAATTAGCCGATTTTTTGAATGCCGCGTTTGGCTAGAATTTCATCTTTGGATCTCAAAGCCTGAATTGCAGCAACAGTGGCTTTCACAACATTAACCGGATTATTTGAACCAAGTGATTTACCTAAAACATCTTTAACTCCAGCTAAATCAAGAACGGCTCTCATTCCTCCACCAGCTATCAGCCCTGTTCCGGGAGCAGCAGGTTTCATTATAACTTTACCACCACCGAAAGTAGCTTCTACAGTGTGTGTAATTGTGTATTTATTCATAGGAACTTTGATTAGGTTTTTTCTTGCAATTTCGCTTCCTTTACGGATTGCGTCTGCAACTTCATTAGCTTTTCCTAAGCCAATACCGAATGTCCCTTTTCTGTTACCAACAACAACTAATGCGCTAAAGCTAAAGTTACGACCACCTTTTACAACTTTACTACATCTGTTTATGCTGACAACTCTGTCTTCAAATTCTTTTACTTTATCATCATCATGATGTCTATGAGCAGCTGACATAATCTAACCTCAATTAAATGTTTAAACCGTTTTTACGTGCTGACTCAGCTAATGCTTTAACTTTACCTATATAAGTAAAGCCACCTCTATCAAATACTGCGCTAGTTATGCCTGCATTTTTAGCTTTCTCTGCAGCTAACTTGCCAAGTAGTTCAGCGCCTTTAACATCAGATTTGGCGCCGGCTTCTTTAAATTCATGAGAAAGTGAAGATGCTGATGCTACAGTTTTTCCTGAGTCATCATCAATTAACTGAACTGAAATATGTTTGTTCGAAACAAATACGGACATACGAGGACGTTCAGCTGTTCCCATGATTTTTTTGCGTAAACGCATATGACGACGTCTACGAGCTTGTAATTTACTTAATTTTGCCATTAATCATTCTCCAGTATTAATAATGCAATAACATTATCCTACAGATTTACCTTCTTTCATTGCAATATATTCACCAGCATATCTAATACCTTTACCTTTATATGGTTCGGGTTTTCTATATCTTCTGATAGTTGCTGCTACTTCACCGACAACTTGTTTGTCAGCACCCTCAACGCAAATTTTAGTATTATCTGCAACAGTAATAATAATTCCTTCAGGAATATTGTAGATTACAGGATGTGAAAAGCCTAAAGTCAAATCTAGTTTTTTACCTTCAACTTTAGCTCTATATCCTACGCCTACTATTTCAAGATTTTTCTTGAATCCGTTAGTTACACCTTCAACCATCCCGGCTAATAAACTTCTTGTTAAACCCTGCATTGCATTTGCTTTTCTTGTTTCATCTGCAGGTTTTACAGAAATAACTGAATCATTAACATTAATAACTACTAATGGTGGAATCTGTTTATTAAGCTTAGCTTTTGGTCCTTCAACAGACATAACATTATTATCAATATTAACCTTAACCCCTGAAGGTATTGTAATAGTTTTATTTCCAATACGTGACATAGTGGTTCCTCTCTTTATCTACCAAACATAACAAAGAATTTCACCACCAACATTAGATTCAGCTGCTTTTGTTCCGCTGATAATGCCTTGTGGGGTTGAAAGTAATACAGTTCCTAAACCGTTTCTGACTTTAGGAATTTCTGAACTTCCACAATAAATTCTACATGAAGGTTTGCTTACTCTCTCAATACCTTCAATAACTGGTTTGCGTTTATAATATTTAATACCAATAATTAATTCTTTTTCTGCGCCTTCACCTTTTTCAGAAACGCTATTTACATAACCTTCTTCTTTAAGTGCATTGGCTACAGCTGTTTTCATTTTTGATGCAGGCATTGAAGCTTCTGATAATGAAGCCATTCCAGCATTGCGAATACGTGTTATCATATCGCTAATAGGATCTTGCATACTCATAATCTATAGGCTCCTTTTACCAACTAGCTTTTGTTACACCTGGGATTTTTCCCATTGATGCTAATTCTCTGAAACAAATTCTGCAAAGTTCGTATTTTCTGATATGTGCTCTTTTACGACCACATCTTTTACAACGTCTGTATTCGCGAACTTTAAATTTGTTTCCACGTTCACATTTAGCAATTAAACTCTTTTTTGCCATTATATTACTCCCGATTATTTAACGAACGGCATTTCAAGCATGTCAAGAAGATCAAGTGCTTCGTCGTCAGTTTTAGCCGTTGTTACTATACAAATATTAATTCCCATATGATGTTTTAATTTATCCAAGTCTATTTCAGAGAATACACTTATATCATTAAGACCCATATTGTAATTACCACTTCCGTCAAAACCCTTTTTAGGAACACCTCTAAAGTCTCTTACCTGAGGAAGAACATTATGAACTAATCTGTCATAAAATTCATACATGCGGTCGTTACGAAGAGTAACCATTACACCGACAGGCATACCTTTACGAAGTTTAAAGTTAGCAATGTTCTTTCTTGATTTTGTAATAACAGCAGATTGTCCGGTTATCATCGTAATATTTTTCTTTGCTTCAGCAAAAGCATCACGCTCAGAATCACTACCAATACCAGTTGAAATTAATATTTTAGAAATTCGGGGAACCATCATTCTATTTGTATAACCCCTTTTTTCAGTCAACTTGGGCATTATATTTTCTTTATATGTCTCATACATGTCAGGCATGTCAAGTTCTCCGTTTCTTATTTTTTATCTTTCTGTAATTTAACATTAGAGATATGTACGGAAACAGATCTTTCAACTAAACCACCTTGTGGGTTTTCCTGAGATTTCTTAATTGTTCTGATCCCTATCTGCTTTTTCTTTTCATCAGATAAGCCAGTCATTTCCAATACTACTCTATCCTTGGCCTTTAAGACAGCTTTTATTTTAGCGTCTTCGCCTTTCCATTTACCGCTTATCACAGTAACTTTATCACCAGTTTTTACATGTGTTTTTATCATTATAACACCTCTGGAGCTAAAGATATTATTTTCATAAAGTTCCTTTCACGAAGCTCACGTGCAACAGGGCCGAAAATACGAGTCCCTCTTGGATTGTTCTGCGCATCAATTATAACCGCAGAATTACGGTCAAAATTTAAATAAGAACCATCTTGTCTTCTGATTTTTGAAGCAGTTCTAACTACAACAGCTTTTACTACTTCACCCTTTTTTATATTTCCACTAGGAGAAGCTTCTTTTACAGTGGCAGTGATTACATCACCAACTCTGGCATATTTTTTCCTCTGTCCAAGTACTGTAATTGCCACAATTCTTTTTGCACCACTATTGTCAGCTACTTCTAGGCTTGATTGCATCTGTATCATAATAAAATTCCTATCTCTTTAGTAAGATTATTAAGATTGACCAAGAATCTTTACCAGTCTCCAACGTTTTAACTTGCTGGAAGGTTTAGTTTCCTGAATTGAAACTTTATTACCAACTTTAGCATCGTTATTTTCGTCATGAGCATAGTATTTCTTTGTTGATTTCACCACTTTTTTATAAAGTGGATGAGACGTACGTCTAGTAACTTCAACTACAATAGTTTTGTCCTGGCAATCACTCACTACTATTCCTTCTCGTGTTTTACGAAGGTTTCGTGTATTATTTTGCTTTTCTGTATCCATAATTAATTCCTACTTATTTGATCCGAATAATTACTGATCACCAGCGCTATTGCGTCTTGTTTGTTCAGTTTTGATTCTGGCTATATCGTTTTTTACCTGCTTTATTCTAGCACCGTTTTGTAACTGCCCAGTTTTAGCTTGAATTTTAAGATTAAATTTCTCTTTTGATAATTCATCAATGCTATTTTTTAATTCTGGATCAGTCATCTCTCTAATTTCAGACATCTTCATAATAAATAATCCGTTAACGAGTTAAAAATTTAGTTTTTATAGAGAGCTTAGCTGCGGCCTTACAAAGAGCTTCGCGAGCTGTATTTTCAGTACAACCACTAATTTCAAAAAGTACTCTGCCTGGACGTACGCAAGCAACCCAAGCGTCAGTATTACCTTTACCCTTACCCATTCTAACTTCCAATGGTTTTTTGGATATTGGTTTGTCAGGATAAAATCTTATCCAAACTTTACCACGTCTGTTTAAGTGTCTGTTGATAGCAATACGAGCTGCTTCTATTTGATTATTTCTAACCCAGCCTCTGTCCAGAGCCTGTAAACCATAATCGCCAAAGTCAATTTTATTATTGCTCTGTGCGTTTCCGGACAAGCTACCACGCTGGATTTTTCTATGTTTCATCCTTTTGGGCATTAAGGCCATGATTTACTTCTCCTCAGTTACTTCCGGGTTACATATCCAAACTTTGATTCCTATTTTGCCTGCAGGTGTATCTGCTTCTGCAGCGCCGTAACCAATGTTTGCTCTAATTGTATGAAGTGGAGTTTTTCCTTCTTTATACTGCTCAGTTCTTGCTAATTCAGCTCCACCTAAACGTCCTGAAGCTTTAACTTTGATCCCAAGAGCGCCATTGTCCATTGCTAACTGAATAGCTCTTTTCATAGCTCTACGGAAACCAATTCTTCTAACTAGCTGCATTGCTATATTGTCAGCAACCAATTGAGCGTTTGTTTCAGGTTTTTTTACTTCATGAATATCAATTTTAATTTCTGAGTTATTTGCTAATTTAGCTAAACTTGTCTGGAGTCTTTCAAACTCTCCTTTACGGCTAGCTAAAATACCAGGGCGTGCTGAATATATATCAACAGCAATTCTGCTTGATGCCCTGTGAATTACAACTCTTGAAATAGCTGCATGAGCAAATTCTTTTTTTACAAAGTCACGTATCTTTAGGTCTTCGTGCAGCCATCCTCCAAAAGTGGATTTTCTTGCAAACCATTTTGAATCCCAATCTTTAGTTGTTGTGACTCTGAAGCTAATTGGATTAACTTTCTGTCCCACGATAATTTCCTTTCATTTATTAATCGTTCGAAAGAACGATTCTAAAGTGACTAGTTCTCTTGAGGATTCTTCCTGCCATACCTCTAGCTTTAGGTCTGAAGCGTTTCATTGTTGGAGCGGCTCCTACAATTGCTTCCTTCACAACTAAGTCTTCTCTGTCTAAATCAAAGTTATTTTCTGCATTAGCAACAGCTGAACGCAAAGTCTTTGCCATTAGACGAGCTGCTTTTTTTGGTAGTAAATCAACCAAATTTAAAGCCTCAGTCGCCGATTTTCCCTGTAAAAGTCTAGCTACATGTCTTGCTTTTTCAGGAGATATTCGTACATATTTTGTAACTGCTCTTACTTCCATAATACATCCATCTGATTAATGTTTTAATAATTTTGCTAACATCCCTGGAGTGACATCAACAATTTTACCTTTTGTTATAATTGCTGCAGACAGGTAAGGTCTGACTGCGACGACTTTTACAAAGGTGTTTCTTGCGCCATCAATTCTCCATTCGAAACCTACGTTAACCCCGTCTAAAAAACCTGCGCTAAGGACAACAACATTTAACTTACTGTTGACATCAAGAACGTTGGCTGTTTTAGAATTGAGCTTAATAGTCGGTTTATTAACAAGTGCTCCATATTTCTCGGCTGCTGATTTTATTTCTTCAACTCTTAACTGGAGCCTTAGTTTTTTCTCATAAGGTATCGATAAATTTTCTAATTCTGCATCAAAGTAATTACAAAATTTAATAGTTCGTCTTACGAGATGTTCACCTTCTCTGGAATTTAATTCCAGATTTTTAAGTATTTCCAAATATTGGTTGCTCGCTGATATTGCATCATCCCCTGCAATAAGACTGGTTAAACCAATTTTTACCCTAGAAATCTCTTGTTTTTTTTTCTCTGTTTTTAAAAGAACTTCCGATAATTTACTGCTGACATCATATTTTTGTATATGAGTAGCATTCAAATCAGGAACTTTACTCACATTTTCTGTGTTATTATCCGCAAATAATATATTTACACAGACAAATGAGGCATTAAAAATAGTCAATGTTAGCAGTTTTTTCCACCTGAATTCAAAAAAAAAAGACATTATTTCTAAGTTTCATTATTTCTTTTCATATTTTGAAACTAATTTTTTTAAAGCATAGTACTGTTTAGGGCTTAAATTCTTTTTAGTTTCAAACTGTTTTTTCAGAGAAGAGTAAAATGATTTATCATCATATTTTCTCTTACCTTTCTGTATTGGTTCATCCCAGGAATTGGTATTTTCTAATATTTTTATATACTTTTCAATTTCTTCTTTTTTTTCATTATCAATATTGCTCTTACTGTTTATTGAATTAATTTCAGATTCAGAAATTTCAAGCAACTCTGAAAATAAATGGAAGTCAGACATTGCGTCTTTATTAGCAATACCTATTTTTTTAAATACATATAACTGCTTTGTGGATAGATTTCTTCCTGAGTCAACTTGATCACTTAGTGATTTAATAAAAGATGCTTCATCAAAACTATTCTCCTTATCAAACTCTATATTCTCAAACAATTTAAAAGTAGTTTGATATTTCTTTGTTTTTTGAGCAAGTTCTTCGCTGTTTTTCTTTCTCTCAATATCTTTAAGTTTTATATCTTCTTTCAAATCAGTAATTTCTGAGGAAAAATTATATTTTTTTGCTAATGCAGCTAATTCAGGCACTTGATCTTCGTATTTCAACGCTAGTTTTAAAAGTGATTCCCACTGCTTTGACGTTAATTTACTGTTTTTTTCATGTTGCTTGACAATAGAAGAGTAAAAACGCTGATCGTTATAAGTTCTTGTTCCCTTTTTTTCTGCAGGAGCCCATTCTTTAATTTTATCTAGTATATTAAACAAGTTAGTAACTTTATCTTCGTCTGGAGCAGAGTTGTATTTTGCATTTTTCAGCCATTTTGAAAAATGATCATAAAAAACAGTTAGCATGTGTGACCAGGCTTCATTGCCTTCTTCGATTTTATCCAGCTCATTTTCCATTTTTGCTGTAAAGCCGATATTAAAAAGATCGGGAAGGGTTTTTATAAGATACTCATTGACTTTGAAACCTAAGTCTTCAGGAATCAGTTTTCCTTTTTCTTTTAATACATACTTTCTATTTTGAATAGTATTAACAATCGTGGCATACGTCGAAGGCCTGCCTATACCATTAGCTTCCAGTTCTTTAATCAGTGAAGGTTCTGTGTACCTTGGAGGAGGTTCAGTGAATTTTTGTTCATGAGATAATGAATCCAATGCACAGATGTCACCCTCTTTTATCTTATATAAAAAATCCGGTTTATTTTTCTTATTGTTCTCCTGATTTGCCGGTTCTAGTACTTTTGTGAAACCTGGAAATACTGTTGTAGTGCTAATTGCTCTGAAAATATATTCGTTTCCATTCACATTGGCGGCAGAGTCGACAGTTGATTTTGAAATATCAGCAGCAATCATCTGGCTTGCCAAAAATCTATTCCATATCAGATTATATAAACTAAATTGATCTTTGTTCAATTTAGTCAGCAGACTTTTTGGTGCCCTATTAATATCTGTAGGGCGGATAGCTTCGTGGGCTTCCTGCGCTGTTGATTTATTTTTATATATATTAGGTTTGGAAGGAATGTAGTTTCCACCATAGTTTTCTTTGATATAGTTTTTGGTTTGTTCCTGAGCATCTTTAGAAATAGTGAATGAGTCTGTACGCATGTAAGTGATTAGACCGGATATATCATTATTGCCCAAGTCAATTCCTTCATAAAGCTGTTGAGCAACCTGCATTGTTTTATTTGCAGGAAACCTCAAAGCAGAACCCGCTGCCTGTTGGAGTGTACTTGTTATAAATGGTGGTGGGGCATGTTTTTTGACTTTTTCTGTTTTAGATATTTTTACTGTCAGATTTTTTTCTGCTTTGATTGCATTATATATTTCATCTGCCAGTTTTTTATTTGTAATATCGACTTTTTTGTTGTTAACGAGAACAAGTTTTGCGCTAAACAGTTTATCTGTTTCATTTTTCCAGAGAAGATCGGCTACAAAATTCCAATATTCTTTTTGAACAAAATTCAAAATTTCCTGTTCTCTTTCACATACTATTCTTAAAGCGACTGACTGAACTCTGCCGGCACTGATATTTCTTTTTACCTGAGACCAGAGGAGTGGGCTTACCTGATAGCCAACTAATCGATCTAAAATTCTTCTTGCCTGTTGAGAATCAACTAAATTTTTATTTATATCGCTTGTTGATTCGAAAGCTTTTTTAATTGCAGTTTTGGTTATTTCATGAAATTCAACTCTGCTAAATTTACTATCAGTTTTTTTCTTTAACAGTTCCTGTAAATGCCAGGCAATGGCTTCTCCTTCTCTGTCAGGGTCAGTTGCAAGATAAATGGTATCAGCTTTTTTTGCAGCTTCAGTTAAATCTTTGATAATAGCAGATTTTGTATTTTTATATTCGGGTTTAAAATTTTTCTCTATATCAACACCTAATGTTTTTTGAGGTAAATCCCTAACATGTCCCATTGATGCCATTAAAATATAATCACTGCCCAAAATTCTTCCAATACTTCGTGCTTTTGCAGGGGACTCAACAATTACTAATTTTTTATTACCGGATGCTCCCATATAATGTCCTTAAAGTTTAATATAAAATAAGTTAAGATATTCTACCGTACATATCAGATGTGTTAAATATATAATACCTGATATTTAAGTTTATATTAAATGAAATCTAAAAAAATTGCATATATTTCTTTTATTGTCAAATGATTTTTAATTTAAATAATCAATTATTTGAGTTTATGAACACTGTTTAAAATTGATATTTTGTATAATAAAATTTAAATTTTTATTTAAATAAAATTCTGTTTTTAGTTTTTATGAAGCTTTTGAAAGTTTTTACAAATAAAATAATTTCATTTTTTTTCTCTTCATCTATAGCTTTAGTGAGGTCTAAAAGCATATTTCGGTACATTACATTTTTGTTAGAGCTATCATCAAGAGGTTTTAAATATTGAACAACCATAGAATGCTGAATAGAATAATCATTAATTTTGCCTAAATGATCCTGTATTTCCTTAAGTTCTTCAATAAGGACTGTTAGGCTTTCTGATAGATATAAATTTGAAAAAAGTTCTATAAGATAACGAAGTTTTTTAAATTGTATGCGTAGTCTATGAAATTTCTTATCAGGACTGGAAGTTAAAATTTTACTCCCGGGTTTAAAAATTTTACTGTATCTTATATTTATTTGTTCAGTAACCATATCTTTAATATAAAGATCTGAATTAATATCTTTTTGTTTTTCGTTATCAGTTTTTAAAAAAACATTTAATTTTTTTATAAAATTCCTATGTTCTTGAGATAAAATATCTTTTACAACTTCTTTATAAGCTGTCCTTCTTTTCAATTCTAGCTTATGGAAAAAAACTTCAAGAAGGTCTCTGTTCTTCTTATTTAGTAAATCTAAATAAAATTTTTTATTCATAAGGAATACATCTAAATCTCTGAGCTGGTTTGTAGAATTTGCTATGAAACTGAACTTGTCAGTTAAATCATCTGTTAAGTATTTATCATAGATTTTTTTAAGCTGTGTTAAAATAGATCTGGATTTCCTGATTGAAACCCTGTAATCATGTAGAAATTCATCACCGATATCCTCTATAATTCCTTTTTCATTCCGGTGCATTATCAGTGCTAGTTCTTTTAATAGTTTTTTTACTGCTGTATATGCAGTTTCATTATAACTGAAATTTATTTTGAATTTATTAGAATAACTATTAGTTTTTTTTTCCATTATTGTTTTATGAATTTCAATTCCTACTTCATTAAGTTTTGTCTTGAATTTTGAATTAACCGGTATGTATATTAAAATATTTACTTCAATACATGTTTATCTTATTATAAATTCTACTTAAATAAACTAAGTTTTATTATTACTTATGTCAAAACAGAATATTAAGATTAAGTTAAAACTATTGAAGATATGCATTTTTAAGTGACTATATTTAATAATACATATGGAAAATACTCAAGTATATAGTCAAATATTTAGTAAACGAAAGGATAGAATTTTGAATAACAAAGAGTATAAAATAGCCGTTATTCCTGGAGATGGCATAGGTCCGGAAGTTTCTTCTGTTGGATTAAATTTACTGGAAAAGGTGGCAGCAAAGCATAATTTTTCTTATCAAAAGAAAATTTTTCCTTTTGGTGGAGAGCATTATTTGAATACAGGTGAAATTCTTTCTGATGAATCTATCGAAGAATTAAAAAAATTTGATGTGATATATCTTGGTGCAATAGGCTCTCCTGATGTAAAACCTGGCATTTTAGAAAAAGGTATACTGTTGAAATTAAGATTTGATCTTGATCAATATATTAATTTAAGACCTGTTAAACTTTATCCTGGAGTTGAAACACCTATCAAAGGAAAAAGTGCGAAGGATTTGGATTATATTGTGGTAAGAGAAAATACAGGAGGACTATATACAGGTATAGGCGGTTTTACGATGAAGAACAGCGAGGATGAAGTTGCTGTTCAGTCCATGGTATATAATTATAAGCAGGTATCAAGATGTTTAAGATATGCATTTGAAATTGCATCAGAGAGACCTAGAAAAACTTTGGCACTAATTGGTAAAACTAATGTGTTAACTTATACATTTGATTTGTGGGAAAGAGCATTTAATAAAATAGGTGAAACAGAATTTCCTGATGTAAAACGTGAATACTATCATGTTGATGCAACATGTATGCATATGGTAAACCAGCCTGAACGATTTGATGTAATGGTTACATCGAATATGTTTGGAGATATCATTACAGATTTGGGAGCAATGACTCAGGGGGGAATGGGAATGGCTGCGAGTGGTAACCTGGACCCGACAAACAGCGCTCCGTCAATGTTTGAGCCTGTTCATGGTTCGGCCCCTGATATAGCAGGTAAAAACAAGGCTAACCCCATTGCTGCTGTTATGAGTTTGAAAATGATGCTTGAATTCTTAGGAGAAAAAGAATCTGCTTTAGATATCGAAAAAGCACTTTGTGAAGTTACACCTTTAGAGTTAGATGATATGTCAACAAGTGAAATTGAAATAGCGCTATTAAAAAATATCTAAGTTTTAATTGAGCAGGTTTAAAATGAATTCACAAGAATACTATAAAAAAATTAGTAAAAATTTAAAAAATTGTTTTCAATACAATGACTGTATTATTTCAATTGAAAAAGAGCTTGTAAATGAAGGTTGCAATCCGGCTTTTCCAGCCATAACTGTGCCTAAAAGTAAGCTTAAATATCTTACTGAAGAAAGAGGGTTTCAAGTCCATATTCCCGTAATTGGAGCTAAATCTCAATCGGTTCTGATGCCTATGGATTTTGAAATATATTTATGCAATGATAATTATAAATTATATACAGATAAAGAGAGTCAGAAATATTATTTTAATAAAACTGTTCCTGTTTTAAATTTTATCAAAAAATTATTTACAGACAGGGGGATGCCTTTTCTCTTGGATTATACACCATCAGGAGGGCATATATTATTTCAGAATCCGTTAAATCAACGTTCAAGTAAAGAACTTCAGCAGATGGGTTATCTTGAATCTGATTTAATAAGAGCATGTAAGGTTATTGATCCTAATAATTTGAGAAGGAAAAAGGGTATTTCTCTTGAAGCAGCTTCTGTTTTTAGCGGATTAGGAAAAATAGCTGAGTATATTTCTCTGTTAACTATGAGTGAATTTAAGAATAATGAAGCAGAAGGTAGACTGCCTGTTACTATATCTGATTCAAAGGATAACTGTATTAATCTTGATAATTCATGGTGTGAAGGATCACCACATATGCGTTCTATTAGAAGTCCTTATAGTCTTCACAAAAAAAATCAAGAGAAATACGGAAGGGATAATGATCCTCCTTTAGTCGATGTTATCGGGTGTTACTTTGACGGAGAGGTTTTAGAAAGTGTTATTGATATAAATACCATTATAGACTGTATGTGGGATCTAAATAAAGCTGCAGAGCATGGAGAGAAATTTACAGGAGTAATACCTGCTGCCAATGATAATTTAATTGATTTTATTGGGGAGTATAAAAAATCTGATCTGTATTCGTTTCATCAGGAATTTGATGCCGAAAAAGATTTGAACTATGGGGAAGCAATTTATAGAGCAAAGAAAGAGAATAATATACCCGACTGGAGTAGGACTGTATTGTACAATCCAAATCCGGCAGCTCTTCAGCCAATTAAGATGATCGGTCTTATATATGACTTTGTTATTCGCGCTAAATGGAAACCGAAGCATGCTGCTAATATACTTAGAGATTTGTATATGGATAATAACAATGGATGGACTCAGGATTTTGTTGATTCATATCCAGCGGAAGAAAAAGCAAATTTCTGGGGAAGAACTTTTGGTGCTCTTGCTTATTGGAACACTGGAAAAATAAATATTTAAACCTTGTAAATATTTTTAAATTTCTGGAAAAATTTAAAAACAAAAAAGCTCTGAAATTTCTCAGAGCTTTTTACTTTTGTAAATATCTTTTTAGTTATACCGTTTTTAAATCTATATCAATATTCTCATCAGGACCATGGTCAATTAATTTGCAAAGTTTTGGAATATAGATCATCATAATAATTCCAACTATAATAGCAAGAATACCGATCCATAAAAATGTATGAAAATAGCTTTCATTTGTTAGTAGAGGGTTGCCTAATTGTTTTACTGAAAAATTACCGACTGCAATTCTTGAAATATAACTGGCTCCTATTGCTGCAACTCCAGTCATCATACACCAAAGTCCCATCATTATATTCTGCAATTTCCTTGGTACTAATTTTCCTATAGCAGCATATCCTATAGGAGAAATACATAACTCTCCCAAGCTTTGGAGAATATAGCTCCAAAAAATCCAACTAAAAGCTACAACACCTGCAGTAGTTGCCAAATGGATTCCGATAGGAAGGATAGCAAAACCTACACCAATTAATACTAAAGCTATTGAGAAAAGAAGCGGTAGTGAAACTTTGTATCCTTTTTTCCTCAGTTTGGCAAGCAGAAGTGCCATGATAGGTCCACCTATTACGATTACTACAGTATTGATATTTGCAACCCATTGAGGAGCTATTGTTATACCAAACATTTTTAGGTTTACATTGTGGTCAATAAAAAGAATTAGAGCCATTGGAGCTAACTGATATAATGCCCAGAAAAAGAATGAAGCTAGCATTAAGAATACAAATGCTTTCATCCTTCCTCTTTCAGATTTTATTTTTCTGGTGTAGGCAATAAAAATTGTAGTAAGAATTAAACATACACAGATTGCTGATATAATCGCATTACTAACATCTGCGTGACGTATTAAAATAAGCATTATTATTAATGTAATAACAATTACGCCGACACCTTTCCAGAATTGTTTTTTGCATTTACTTTTTGCTGTATGAATCATTTCAACTAGGTATGTTTCTCTATCTCTTACGACTTTCCAGTTGAAGGCAATCAGAAGAATTGCAACTATGTTTGCTGCGCCACCAAGTCCAAAAAGCATTCCAAAGTTATGGTGAAGTTGATAATATCCTGCAACTGAAAAACCAACAAAAAATCCAATATTCATTCCGCTGTAGTTCCACAAGAACGCAGTTTCTCTTTTTGGATCATCAGGATCATCAAACAGTTGAGTTACCATGCTATTCATGCATGTTACATTTAATCCACTTCCTGTTAGAAATATAGCAAGCCCTATCATCATAAAAGTTACACGTAAATGCATTGGTGCTAATGCTGTTTGCACCAAGAATACTGCAGCAATTATTTGTAAGCCCATGGACATACAGAAAAGAAGCCTGTTAGAAATATATCTTCCCCCCATGTATCCACCTAAAAAGTGAAGACCAAAGTTAAATGCAAGAAAACTTCCAGTCAAAGCTGTAACAGCTATAACAGATAAACCAAGCTGTTGTGTGCCGTACAGTGTTAACGTCTGCAATAATATTGCATAACTTAAAGTTGAAAAAATTTGAGTACAGAAAAGAGTAACCATCCCTCTTTTTAGTTCTCGCTCGTGAACTACATCTTTGGCTATCGCCATTATTTACCCCCACATTTTTTAATTTTTTAGTATAAATTTTTAAATTTACAATTTTGGTAAGCATTAATAAAATAATACAAGTTATAATTTAGTCAAATAAAAAACATTGATGATATATAATTAACAGCTATAAAATTTATATTATAAGTATATCTTTACTTGTCAGATAATATTTTTAATCCTATGTGAGTAACTTATAAAATGAATAAAATATATAGAATAGATTTATATGTCCCAGATACACATTTGGAGATTGTTAAGAATGCGATGTTTGATGCAGGGGCAGGTAAAATAGGAAGTTATGATAGCTGCTGTTGGGAGGTTGAAGGAAAAGGTCAGTTTAGAGCATTAAGCGGTAGTAATCCATTTATTGGAAAAATGGGTGAAATTGAGAATGTAAAAGAGTTTAAAATAGAAGTGGTATGTCGTATAGAACTTGTTGAAAAAGTTGTAAAAGCTATCATGGAATCTCACCCTTATGAAACACCTGCATACCAGATAATAGAAGCATTTGTTTTGTGAATTGACAAATAATCTTATGAAAAAAGGATTTTAAACTTAGAACATTTCTATATTATTATTATTCAATAGAAAAGGAAAAATCATATTGTTTGCCCAATCACTTTTCAGTAACCCACAATTTTATTTTATGTGGATTTTTCTTGTTGTTTTTTCAGTATGTGCCCATGAATATTTTCATGCACAGGTTGCTTTATGGGAAGGCGATTCTACTGCATATGATAATGGATACTTAACTTTGAACCCATTGAAACAGATGGGAATAATGTCTCTGATTGCGTTGCTGTTAATAGGTATAAGTTGGGGTGGAGTACCAGTTAATCCCAATAGGATGAGACATAAATACAGTGAAGCAATTGTTGCTTTTGCAGGACCTTTTATTAACTTTATTTTATTTATACTTTTTTCTTTTGCAGCTTCAATAGCTTATGTAAAAACAGGGGACGGGACTTCGCTGTTGGTTCAGTTTTTTTTCATAGGGGGAGTATTGAATACAGTTTTATTTATTTTTAATCTAATTCCTGTTCCGCCATTGGATGGATGGTCTATAATATCAGTAATTTTTCCTAAAATACATTCAATTAACTCTGAGTTGAGAAATGGATTTGTTTTTGCAATATTTGCAATCGTATTTTTCTCATTCGGTAAGATATTTCTGTTTGGTGCTTTTATCACCAATACTACTGTAAATATGTTTACAGGTTGGTTGTTGTAACTGTATAAAAAAAAAAGAGGCTTAAAAATTAGCCTCTATCACTGTTTTGTTATAAATATTTATTTATTTTTTTCAACATAAACAGTTTTTTTCGCTTCAATCAAAGCTCCTACGGCCTCAAAGTCAATTGGTGTATATCCCTTCTCTTCAAGAGAAGAACAAAATTCCATCCAACCGTCATGATCCCATGAACCTTTGCATTTTTTTACAAAATTCATGGGAATACTCGTACGTGAAAGTTTTTTTAGATTTTTTTCTGCATCCATGCAAAGTTACTCCTTATCGTTGTTTCTACAAAAATAGCTATTAAACTCAAATTTCATTAAGTTCAATAGCTATTCTACCCTAAAATTGAAAAATTTCACAAGAAATTTAAAAAAAAATGATAAATATTATGAAATTTAGTCTTCATCACCATAATCTGGCCTTACAGCCTTAGGTAATTTCATTCTTGATTTTCTCTTAGGGACAATTGTTAACCATGTCCCTTTTTCTGGATCTAGATCGACAACAGTGTAGTTTTCTTCATCTTCTTTTCTGTTAACTCCTATTATTGTTCCATCAGGTAAGTCATTATGCTTATCAATAATAGCATTTTTAACTGTACAGTTTTCTCCAACTTTTACGCTGTTGAGTAAAATTGAGCCTTCAACCTTTGAATAGCTGTGAACTCTTGATGAGTTAAACATTACTGAATCAACAACATTTGAACCTGAAATAATACATCCAGCCGAAACGATAGAATTTATAGCCTTACCTATTCTTGGTTTGTCGTCTTTTGTTTTAGATTCATTATGAACGAATTTTGCAGGAGGGAGGCTCATATTGTAGTTAAAAATTGGCCATCTTTCATTATAAAGATCCAGTTGTGGTTCGGTAGCTCTTAAATCCATATTGGCTTCATAATATGCCTTCAGGCCGCCAACATCTTTCCAGTAAGGTATTGTTCCTGCTTTACGACCAGGAATTTTATTTGTATGAAAATTATATGCAAAAATTTTTCCGGTCGGAACAAGTGAAGGAAGAATGTTTTTTCCAAAGTCATGACTGCTTGTTTCATCTTTTGCATCTTTTTTAAGCAGCGCGACTAAGTCTCTGCTGTTGAAAATATAGTTTCCCATAGATACAAGAGACATTTTGTCATTGCCAGGAATGGTCTGAGGATTTTTAGGCTTTTCCTGAAAACCTACGATTCTCCAATCTTCATCTACTTGAATTACACCAAAATCACTTGCTTCCTCAACAGGGACAGGTATTGCAGCTACTGTTACTGTAGCGTCTTTTTCTTCATGAAAGTCAATCAATTGGCTAACATCCATACGGTAAATATGATCGCCTCCAAATATAGCAACTACATCTGGTGAAAAATCTTCAATAAGATGCAGATTTTGATGTATACAGTCTGCAGTTCCTGAATACCAGTGACGATCTTCTGTCTGCATTTGTGCTGGAACAGGGATAATGAAATTACCTACTCCGTGATTTGATGAAGTATTCCATCCATTAATAATATGCTCTGTTAAACTTTGTGATTTAAATTGTGTAACAACAAAAATACTGTTAATTCCACTGTTAATAAAATTACTGAGAACAAAATCTATTATACGATATTTCCCCCCGAACGGTACAGCTGGTTTAGCTCTTTCGAGTGTTAAAGGCGATAGCCTAGTTCCTTCTCCACCAGCCATGATCATTGCAAGAACTGATCTACGCATCAAAAAACCTCCAAATATTACTTTAAAGTCTATTAAACATGGTTTATTTTATATACAATGCTTTTTAAAAGATATCAAATGTTGATCATAATTTCAGTTGATAATTTATTACATAAAAATAAAAAGAGAGGGAACAAATGAATATTGTTTGGATTACAAGTGAAGCCGCACCTTATGCAAAAACAGGAGGATTAGCGGATGTTTCGTCGGCCTTACCGCTGGCTTTGTCTGAAAATGGACACAAAGTTTCAGTTATTATGCCTTATTACCCTCAGGTAATGAAAGATTTGACACTTAAAACAACAGTAAAAGAATCTTTACTTGGGGTTCCTTTTGGCTGGTCAACAGAGTGGGCTCAGGTTAGGGAACACCAAATTAATGAAAACTTGTGTTTTTATTTTATTGAATATAATCAATATTTTGATCGTCCTTCTCTTTATGATTACAGCGGAGTTGAATTTGGCGATAATGCATCAAGATTTATTTTCTTTTCCAGAGCCGCTATGCAGGCAGTTTTAGCACTTGATTTAACTCCAGATATACTGCATACAAATGACTGGCCCACAGCATTATGTAACGTTTATCTTAAAACTCCTCTTTACTGGAATTTTGATAACTTTAAAAATTGTCGCTCAGTGTTAACTATACATAATATCGGTTACCAGGGGACATTTGATAAAAATAATCTATTTTTAACAGGATTAGGATGGGAATATTTTAACCATACTTGTCTTGAGTACCATGATAGGCTAAATTTTCTCAATGCTGGCATTTTGACGGCTGATATGGTTAATGCAGTAAGTCCGACCTATGCAAAAGAAATATTAAGTCCGGAATATAGTTTTACCCTTGATTCTTCTCTTCAGCATGTACAGTTTAGAGACAAGCTGAAAGGTATTCTTAACGGCATTGATGTAAATGAATGGAACCCTGAAACAGATCCATATTTACCAGCTCATTTTTCCCGGGATGATATGGACGGCAAAAAGGCATGCAAAGAAGCACTTCAGAGGGAATTCTCTCTGCCGATTAATCCTGATGTTCCTATTTTTGGCATTGTATCCCGTCTAGCAACACAGAAAGGTATTGATGTATTTGGGAATGCTATTCAGGGACTATTAAAAGAAGATGATATTCAGGTTATAGTGCTGGGAACTGGAGATTCTGCTGTTGAAGGGGTGTTGTCAGGACTGAATGGAGAATATCCGGATAAATTTTCAGTTTATATTGGATACAGCAATAAACTTGCACATATGATTGAAGGGGGAAGTGACTTTTTCGTTATGCCGTCACGCTATGAACCTTGCGGTTTAAATCAAATGTACAGTATGCGTTATGGAACAGTTCCTGTAGTAAGAGGAACTGGAGGTCTCGAAGATACAGTTATTAATTATTCTCAGGACAATATAAATAATGCTACAGGTTTTAAATTTCATGATCTCACAGATGAAGCATTGTATTATACATTAAAGTGGGCTGAAGATATTTATAAAAATGAACCTGAAAATTTTGAACGAATTGTCTACAATGGAATGTCAATTGATTTTTCATGGAAAAGAACAGCTGATGAATATGTGCAAATGTATAAAGATGCATTTAAATAGCTTCAAAATGCTAATTTATAATTACATTTTTGATATTTAATTTATATATTTTATAACCTGTATTGCTGAAACTATTCTCAATACAGGTTTTTACTATTCTTAGTTTTAATAATTTCCATTGAAAATATAATTAATAATATAGAACTTATAATTAAACTTGGAATTGAAAAAGATAATGTAGATGTAACTTGCCATGACATTATAATAATTCCGATAACAGCACTGATGCTGAATTCAAAAAAACATATAGATGCAGATGCTGATCCAGCAAATTCAGGAAAAATTTCCATAGCTCCTGCTGTTCCAGATCCCATACATAGTATCCCGCCTATTCCGATAAATATCATTGGAATAATAAAATTGGCTATACTTAAACCAAAGAAAATATACCAAAAAAACATTAGCAGTGATCCAAGTAAAGAGAGTATTATTCCCAGATAAACTGTATTTAATATTCCTATTTTAGATACAATTTTTGCTCCAAAAATACTCCCTGAAAATGTTGCTATACCCATAAATGCAAACCATAAACTGAATTCTATTTTGGAAAGCCCAAGTAAGCTCTGAAGTATATATGGAGAGATAGAGAAAAAGATTAACAGGTATGTCAGACCAGATGTAACAGCTGCGGTATATCTTATAAATTGTTTATTTTTCCATATATGAAAATAATGCCGAAATACAGAGAGATTTAGTGGTTCTTTAGATTTCTTTTGAATTGTTTCATTTATATAGTAATAAATAGTAAAATATGTTATAACACCTAATATTGAGAGGAAAATAAACATTGAGCGCCATCCAAACCATATATCCAGATAGCTACCAAGCACTGGAGCTAATAGAGGAGATACCCCCATAACAGCATTTAGAAAATTATAACTTTTGGCTGCATCTTTGTCAGTGTAGATATCTTTTATTATAGCAAAAGAGGTCACAAGTAAACCTGTAGCAAAAAAAGCCTGAATAAATCTAGATATTATTAATTGTATAAGGCTGATAGAAAAGGCACATAATAGAGATGATAAAATATATAGAATAGCACATATTAAGCTTATTTTACGTCTGCCGAACTTATCCAGTAGAGGACCGATAAATAATTGCATAATGCCGCCTGATAGTGCAAACAGGCTTATAATAAGTTGAATTTGTACTTGTGAAGAATGAAAAAAATGCACAAGTTCTGGAATGGCAGGTACGATTAAATCCATTGCCACTACATAACACATAGCTAGCGGAGTTAACTTGAAAACAGTTTTTAAGGGTTTATTATCTTTTTGAATTAGCTGCATTGAAATAATTTAAGGAGTTCAAGATTAATATTTTTGTTCACATTTTTACTCTTGATATAACTCCGTGAAGTTCATTTGGCGGTAGTTTATAAAACTGAACATATGAGGGAACATTTCTTTTCATAAAAGCAAATATTTTCCAAATTAAATTATTTGTCATTATTTCTTCCTGTCCGTAGAAAATTGTTTTTTCTCTTATTCCTGATTTTCTTAAAATCTTTTCAACATTTTCAAGTTCCATATATCCCAATCTAATTTCAAAAACTTTTAATCCGGGAGCAAGGTCTTTTCTATAAAAAGCATGAACTCCGTAAGGTCCACTATTTTTTCTTATAATCGAAACAAATATATTATTATCATAAATTATTTCATTTTTAAATATAGTATGAGCTACATAAGGAGGTATATGTTTTATATCTCTAACTAAAAAAAGACCAGTACCTGATATTCTGCTAAGTTTTGAATAAGCATCTTTATATGAATGCAGAAAGACTTCCTGCCTTAGAGGTCTTAATGTCTTAAATAGTTTTTTCTGTCCTAATGTAAAAATAACAATAACACCTAATGGAATACATGCTAATATTAGAGACCAGTATCCACCATATGGGATTTTGAATAGAGTTGATGCAAAATATACGGAAGCAATACTAGTAACTATAATGGTAAAAAAAAGTTTGACTCTGTTTTTTTGTTTATGAAAAATCATAATCATCATAATTCCGGCAAATACCACGGCTCCCATTACAGCAAGACCATAAGCTGCTGCAAGTTTATCTGAAGTTCTGAAAATTAGCATTATTATAAGAATGGCAGCAAGTAGAAACCAGTTTACAGTGCCAATATAAATCTGGCCTTTAATTTTATCTGAAGTATAATCAATTTTAAGCATAGGCATCAGCCTTGTGGTAATTGCCTGGTAAACAATTGAAAAAATCCCTGAAATCATTGCTTGTGAAGCTATAACAGTAGCAAAAATACTTAAAACTAAAAAAGGGATATAAAGGCTGGGTGAAAAGTGATAAACCATGCCGAAAAGAATGTTTGTAGAATCAGCATATTTGATCAGGTAAGCTCCCTGTCCGAGATAATTAAATAATAATGCAATAAAAACAATACACCATGCCTGAGTTATCGGCCTTCTTCTTAAATGGCCCATATCTGCATATAAAGCTTCTCCGCCTGTAGCGCACAAAATAACTTCTGAAAGAGACAAAAATCCTACAAATCCGTTTTGATAAAGGAAGTTAAGAGCATAGTAAGGACTAATAACTTTTAATATAGATGGCATCTGAATAAAATATATAATACCGTAAAAAAAGAGTGCTGCGAACCATATCATCATGATTGGTGAAAAAGTTTTCGCTACTTTTTCAGTCCCTTTATGTTGATAACACAAAAGCAAGCAAGCAATTAAAGATGCTATTAAGATAAGTATATCTTGGGAAATATGGTGGAAATGAGGTAAAAGCCGAATTCCTTCGACAGCACTTAAAATTGAAATCGCAGGAGTAATGATGCCGTCACCAATTAGTAGAGATATACCAAGATAGGCTAGAATCAGACATAATACTACATTTTTACTTTTTTTAAGCATAGGCAGGAGTATTTCCATCAACACTACTGTTCCACCTTCTCCTTTTTTGCTTAAACTCATTGCCAGCCAGACATATTTAACTGATACTATTATTGTTAAAGTCCAAATAATTAAAGAAAGTATTCCTATAATATTACTTTCAGTAGGTTTTAATAAGAGGAAAATCACAGTTAAAGTATAGATTGGACTCGTGCCTATATCACCGAAAACCAGACCTAAAGATTTCATCGTTGTGTTTACATCTAATTTTTCTACTATGTCGATCTTGCTCAAAACTATTACTATTCCTTAATAAGTGGTAAACCTTGCAGTTAAAATATAAATAAAGGGGATTATCATATTATAATTCTATTATTTTTCAACAAATTCAGCAATAATAAAAGAGTTTAATTTTTTTATTATATTGTTTAGAAAATTAAATAATACAGTTTAATATAGGTTCTTTTGTATGAGACTGAGAGATAAATTGTAAAACATTTTGGCTGTTGCACCTCCACGTATAGAACCCGAAACAGGTAATGTTTTTGATGGGTGATATGAAGAATTTAGCGGTATGTGATGTCCATAACATAAAATGCCGTTGGTAGGATCAATCAAACCCAAGCCAGCCGAATTCAAATTTTAATAAAAGTCCCAAAATACTAAAAATGTAAATAACAATTTATTAACTTCAATATTGTTTATGGATATCTTTGTAATATAAAGATATTATTATTGTAAAATTAATAATCGCAAAAAACAAATATAATATATTTTTTAATAATGTCCAGACATATAATCAGAAAAGGCATTTCCGGATCGATGGCTGTTTTGTTAAGCAGGATAGTTGGTTTGATCAGAGATATTATGGTTGCCAGGTTTGTCGGCGGTGGTGCATCCATGAGTGCATGGGTTTTGGCTTTCAGGATACCAAATACATTCAGAAGGTTTCTTGGAGAAGGAGCTGCCACACAAGCGTTGATACCACTGCTTGGAGACATTATAAAAAATAAAGGGATGGAAGAGGGGCGCAAAAATTTTGGTACCATCTTGGCTACAATTACCTTAGCATTAGGAATAATAGCAGTAGTTATTGCTGTTATTAGTATATTTCTGCAATCGTATTTTCAGGTTTATAGAGTCAATGCTGCGTTAGGTTTAATGCCGATACTGATGCCTTATACTCTTTTTATCTGTCTTACTGGAATATGTGCCGGGATTTTAAATTTATTTGAACATTATTTCCTGCCTGCTATGACATCGGTAATACTGAATATTGCAATAATAATAGCAGTGGCATTATACTGTAATTCAAGTACAGAAATTTTAATAAATAGAATGAGTTGGGCAGTTTTTATCTCAGGAATATTTCAACTTGCCTTGCTCATGTATCTGCTTTATAAAATAGATGCTATGCCGCATCATTTTATTCCTGGATTATGGAACTGTCCAATTGTTAAAGAATTTGTTACTTTGGCGATTCCTGGCTTTATAGGGGCGGCTGCTATGCAGATAAATACTTTGGTAGATAGCTTTATTGCTGTTTATTTAGGTGATTATGCCGCTCCTGCACTTTATTTCAGCGAAAGATTAATTTATCTGCCTATCGGAATTTTTGCTGTTTCGCTTGGGAATGCCTGCCTTGTAGCAATGTCTAAAAATGCTGCTGAAAAAAAGGTTTTAGAATTGATTGGGAATTTGGTTTACGGATTAAAGCAGATGATTTTTATTTCCATTCCAATCGCTGTTTTTTTGTTATTTTTCAGATTTCCTATTTTATCGTTAATCTATAAGGGAGATAGATTTGGTGTTAAATCACTTGATGAAGCTGCATGGGCCATGCTGTTTTACTGTTTGGGAATTCCGGCTTTTTGTATGCTGAAAATAATTGTTTCTGCATATTATTCAAGAAAAGAGATGAAAACTCCAGTAAAAGTAGCTCTGTTTTGTGTTGTTTTAAATTTTGTGTTAAACCTGATTTTAATGTATCCTTTAAGACAGGGTGGAATTGCTTTGGCGACTGTTATTTCCTCGTTCGCCAACTGTTTTATTTTACTGTTTTTATTAAGAAAATTAGGAAGCAGATCTAATGCTAAAACTGATGTTTTAATATCTTTAGTAAAAACTTTGCTTTCAGCATTTATAGCTATAGCTGTTTCTCTATATCTTTACGGCTTGTGCCATAAACTTGCAATATTAAACAGAATTGACTGGAGGGGCATAATATCTCTCTGCATAGCCGGTTGCATATTCTGCCTTGGATTTTTTATTATCAATCTTCTTATAAAATCTTCTGACCAGAAAGAATGGCTCAACTTAATAATAGAAAAAATAAAATAGATAGATGTGTATTTATAGAATAATAAATTATACTAAGGATTTTAAAAAATTATTTATTTTATCTTCTGTTTCTTGCCACTCATTGTCAGGGGTAGATTTTTCAACAATTCCTGAACCGGCATAAATAGAAATAGATTTTTGATTAATTAAAGCTGATCTAATCGCTACAACAAACTTTGCTGAATCTTTTGAAAGCCAGCCGATAGGGGCCGAATACCATCCTCTCTCAAATGGTTCATATTTATGTATCATCTCCAAAGCTCTTTCGGTAGGACAGCCTCCTGTGGCAGGAGTAGGATGCAGTTCAGACAAAATCATATTGTCTGTGATTTGTTTATTTAATTTTCCTTCGAAATTAGAACACAAATGCTGCAGTGTTGAAAGTTTTAAAATTTTCTGCTTCTGCTTATCTGTTATATTCGAACATAGTTTTTTTAAAGAATTTTCAACATATTGCAGAACATATTTATGTTCTGATAATTCTTTTTGAGATGTTAGGAGTTCCTTGCCCAGCAAACAATCTGTTTTATTATTTTTACCGCGAATTCTTGTTCCAGCAATAGCTTGTGCTTTGATGCAATCATTTTCCCGACTATACAAAAGTTCAGGACTTGCTCCTGTAAATGTCATAAATTTCTCAGGTTGAAAAGCAAAAATAACAGTTTTAGGATTTGATATTGTCAAATTATGAATGATTTTTTGAATATCAATTTCATTTTTTTTAATAATTTGGACTACTCTGGATACTACAATTTTATCCACCGTATTTTTTTTTATTGAATTTAAAACATTATTTATAATATTATTCCATTTTTCTTTGTCTGGAATGTAGTTTGTTCTAACTGTCCTGTTAAATATGCTTTGATTATTACTTCGCGTGGAATTCCATTTTATTGTATCAAATTCATTATTGAATTTAGCTAATTGTGAAGAAATATTTTGCTTTGGAGAATAAAGAAAATTACATGCTAAAGTATATTTTCCTTTCATATTGATTAACTCGAATTCTGGTGCAATAAAATTATATCTTCCAAAAGGCTGCCACTTTTTTTCTGAAGAATAATCTTTACAAAAATTCATCCCCCCGTAATAACGAATACCATCTGGAGCTGATATTATTTTTTTATGTAAATATTCCAATGAATTACTAAGTTTATTTTCATCAATAAATCTATCAGTGTACTGATCTGCAATACATATACCTGCAACTTCCAAATCTCCGATTTTATCATTCCAGTAAAATTTATTCAGATCACTCTTTTGACTATAAAGCCAAGAGAGCAAATCTAATTCATTTATAGATATTGCTTTTCTAATAAATGTAAATTCCTGAATTCCTTCTTTATTATATTGGAAGATCTTTTTTCTAATAGCTGTTAATAGAAGTTCTTTTGCTTTAGTTAATTCCATTATTTGCAGTATATCCAAATTAATTTATTACTCAAATCTTTAATATATGATTTAAGATGTTATAGACAAGCTTTTTATTTAATGATGTTTTGGAATAAACATCATTTGGAGTATTCGAAAAACATACTTGAATTGGATATATTAATGTCAGATAAATTTTATTTTTATAATGATTTTTCTTATTGCAATTGTTAGGTAATGCACTCTATGATAATAAAAAAAAAATCAGCAATATTGGATATGTTCACGAAGATCGGTCCCAAATATGATTTTATTAATCATCTATTATCTTTTGGATTAGATTTTGGATGGCGTAAACAGGTAGCCAAATATATTCCGGATAGAATTGATACACTGTTGGATTTATGCTGCGGAACTGGTGACCAGCTATTTTCAATAATTAAAAAAAAGAATGTGACAATTCCTACATTGATTGGTATGGATATGTCCCTGGAAATGCTTGATAGGAGTCGTTATAAAGCTAGAAAGAAAAATCTAGTTGAGAAAATTAATTTTGTATGTGGTGATGCAGTCGATATTTCTTTGGCTGATAATAGTATAGATATTGTAACTATTTCGTTTGGAATACGAAATGTTTATGATCTGGAGAAGAGTTTGGCAGAAATCTACCGTATATTGAAACCATCAGGTAAGTTATTAATTCTCGAATTTTCTATTCCAGAAAAACGAGTTATTAAAAAGTTGTTCATACTGTATATTTCCTGTCTGCTCCCTATTATTGGGGGGATTGTATCTGGTAATTTTAGTGCATATTTTTATTTGGCACGAACAATAAAATCTTTTCCAAGCGGGAAAGATTTTATATTATACTTGCACAAAATGAATTTCAAAGAAACTTCACTTCATCGAATGAGCTTTGGTAGTGTAACTATATATTCAGGACGAAAATAAACTTAAGTTGTGTATCAGATTATGGCAGACACTATTTATCATGAGTATATAGCTTTTGGAAAATCTCTGTCAGATATTTTCTGTCTGTTTTAAACGAATCTTCTAATTCAGTGTATTTATAGTACTTTATAGGGCATTTATAGGCAGGTAAAAACTTTCTTATAAATGCATTGAAATTTTCATGATCTATAATTTGTTTTTCCTCCATATGCACAATGGCTATTGATCTTTTGCCAAATTCTATATCATCGACTGGGATTACTACAGCTTTGAAGATTGATGGATGATTCTCAAGAATCTGTTCTATTTCTTCAGGATGAATATTTATGCCTCCAGAAATGAACATATTATCTTTACGTCCAGTAATTATTAGATTGCCATCGTCATCAAATTTTCCTATATCTCCTGTTTCAAACCAGCCGGAAGAAGTGAGTCTGGTTATTGTATTGGATTCATAGGCATAACCTTTGAATAAGGTTTTACCCTTTACTAATATATCACCTGCATTATTTAGCATAATTTTTCTATGCAGCAGGGATTTTCCATATGTTATATTATTATCGTAAATTTGCTGTTCCGATGTTGTTGTAATTTGAGAAGACATCTCTGTAGAACCGTAACTTAGATAGATTGGTAGTTTGTACTTCTTAGCATCGTTAAATAGCCGTTTTGTTATTTTGTCACCACCTATTAATATTGCTTTCAGGTGCTTCAGTTTTTTTTTAGTCGGCAGAATTTCAATTAAACGTTTTAATTGTGTAGGAACCATAGAAACATGTGTGATCTGATGACGAAGAATAATTTCTAACAAATTCGTGTTTTTTTCAGGTATGACAATTGTTCCTCCTGCAATGAATGTTCGGAAAAGGATTGCGAGTCCTCCTATATGGTGCAGTTGAAGAGATAAAAGCCATTTGTCTTCCGGCAGAATTTTTATATTTGCATTTGATCCTAATGCACTGCAATAATGATTGCCAAAAGAATGAACTACCGCTTTTGGAGAATTTGTACTTCCAGATGTAAATAGAATGGTTGATTTTCTATCTAATATTATTTTGGGAATTTTTACAAGGTTAGATGGTTCTCTGTCTGAAATTTTAAATATGTCTGATGGTAAAACACGCAATTTTAAGTTGAATGCGCCAATCCAAGTAATATTCTCATCAGAAAAGATTTTTTCACAATTTATAGATTTTAGCATAGTAGCAATATTGTTTGGAGGAAATTTATTGTTTATAGGTATTGCTACAGCTCCGTATAGAATAATTGAAAGAATTGCTAGGGTTTGTCTGTGAGTAGAACTGTCCAAAACAGCAATATAGTCATTCTGTTTTATTCCGAGTTCAATGAAATGTGAATGAAGATGAAAAATAGTATTGAATAGATGCCCATAGTTAATTTTTTCTCCTGAAGTAATAAGTGCAGTATTGTTTGCATATTTTATGAAGATTTTATTGAAATCTAACATATTATTCATAATTCAACAACACCATTTTTTATAATAATTTTATATCCTTGAATATCATTTTTTAGCCATGTATAGGTATTTAACCCCATTGCAGTACAGCCGCTGTGCGGTATTGCAGAAGAAATATTAATTAATGTATTTACCCCAAGACCTGATTGGAAAGTATCAGAAATAACGCACACTGCACCTATTTTTTCTGATAATTTAACTAACTGCATAGTTTTTCTTATACCGCCTAAAATAGTTGGTTTCAAAACAAAAGCATTAATTATATTTAAATAATTTGGATAATTTGAATAAAAAGATTGAAGATTTTCATCAAGAGCAATTGGTGCGTCTGTATCTCTGACTAATTTCATTAAAAGGGAAGTATCTTTTAAAGGTTCTTCAATATATTCTAATGATTCAATATTTTTCAAAGATTTAATATAATATAGTGCTTCGCTGTAATTCCAAACTGCATTTGCATCAAACCGCAACTTAACTTTGCCTCTGTATACTTTATTTAATTCTTTAATCATTCTAATTTCAACATCAGGGTCATTTTTTCCTAACTTGATTTTTATAGTCCTATAGCCTGATTTATATAAGTATGAAAATTGTGAAAACACAGAACTGTCTAACTTATCGATTAAGGCATTTATATATATTTTATTATTAAAACTGTCAGATAAAAATTGATGAAAAGATTGTCCTGTTTTGCTAGATATGAGATTTATAATTGCTGTTTCTAAGCCAAAAACTACTGAAGGAAACAGATTAAAATTTTTTGTAAATAAATATAATGAATCTAACAGAGCTTCGCCTTTCACAGGAATAGAGCTAAACAGTAATTTTTCTTTTATCTTTTCTGTTTGTATAATTGCACTGCATAAGGTTTCCCGACTGAATCCAGGGAGTGGGCTGATTTCTCCTCTGCCTGAATATCCTTCATTATCAATTAATTCAATTATTATTCCTGAACGCTCTTTTAAAAGAGTTCCTTTAATATTCAGAGTTTTAATTAAAGGCAGAGAAAATTTATTTATTTTAAAATTATGTAAGATCAAACAGACCATCCAATCACAAAAAGCACCGTGTATACAACAAGGAGCAAGCTGGTCTTAGCCAGAACATTATTTAAACGTTTATCAACAGGATCATTGATGATTTTTATTAACAGAGGATAAGCTGGCAGAATAGTTAAAACTGCTATTAGCGAAAAAAGGTGATGTGGATTGAAAGGGATAATGAAAATAGGGATTAAACATGCAATTACAATAGCCCATAAATACTCTTTTCGTGCGAAATTTTCACCTAAAAGAACTGCTATCGTGTTTTTGCCTGCGGCAGCATCACTTTTAATATCTCTTAAATTGTTTACAGTTAATATAGCCATGGAGATAAGTCCAGGGGCAAATCCAGCGAGTATTACTGTAAAATTTATACTTAATGTTTGCAGGTAATATGTACCGCCTACAGCAACAGGACCGAAAAAAATGAGTACTATAATATCACCTAGTCCATGGTATCCGTAAGGATATGGGCCTCCTGTGTATAACAGACCTAACGCAATAGCAAAAACACCTATTACTAAAATAGGCCATCCGCCTCTGATGAGTAAAATGATGCCTAAAAGAATAGCAATCAGAAAAACAAGTATAAATGCTTTTTGAACCTTTATAGATGGTATTAAACCGGATTGCGTAACTCTTACAGGACCTAATCGCTTTTTGGTATCAGCACCGTTTTTAAAATCAAAATAATCATTAGCTAAATTTGTCCCTATTTGTATCCCAAGCGCAGATAAAAAAGTAATAATTGAGATAAATATATGAATACTTCCAGTTTCATAGGCCATTATTGTACCAATTAACACAGGTGCTAATGAAGCAGAAAGCGTTTTTGGCCTGCAGGCCAAAAACCAAATATTTATATTTCTAGTCATTGATCTTACTACCTATTTTTTACAATTTTGCAATTCAAATATTTTAAGGTATAAACTGTTCCTGCTTTTTAGCAGGTCACAGTGGTTTCCTTTTTCTAATATACTACCATTACGCATTACTATTATATTATCAAATTTTTTAAACTGTTTTGTAATTATATGGGAGATTATGATAATTGTCCGTTTTCCTCTAAGAGAATACAGATTCTCTACAATTTTCTCTGCTGTCTTGATGTCAAGGTCTGCTGTCGGTTCATCAAAAATAAGTATAGGGCTTTGAGATAGTAGAGTTCTGGCAATGGCTAATCTTCGTAGTTCTCCACCGCTAAGTTTTAATCCAAGTTCTCCAATGGCGGTATTTAATTTTTTGGGAAGAGACATTGTCAGATCATATGCTTCAGATAGCTTTAGTGCTGATTCTATCTCGCTGTCTGAAGCTGTGGGGTTTGTCAATACTAAATTTTCTTTTATAGTTTCGTTAAACATATGTATATGTTGTTGACAAAGACTTATATATTTATGAATATTTTCTTGCTTAAATTTTCTAAATTCACAGTTTCCAAGCAGTATGGAACCGGAATTATAGTCCCAGAATCTCATGAGCAGATTTATTAGTGAACTTTTACCTGAACCGCTTGGTCCAACTACTCCGCTTACAGTACCTTGCGAGATGTGAAAGTCTAATTTGCTAAGCCTGAAGCCTGAGTTGGCAGAGTACTCAAAATTTACATCTTTAAAAGAAATATCGAACTGATCAGGAGTGACATTTTCTGCTGTAAAAGATTCATCAATAGTCGGTTTGGAATCAATAATTTCAAAAACTCTTTTTGCTGCTTTTATTGTTGATCCCATTTGTTGAAATGCGGAGGGGAGCGGTGTTACAGCCTCAAATGCTGACATTATTCCTAAAACTATGACTGCAGAAATAATTGCGTCAAAAGCCCAGCGGTGTATTGCAGGAACCATTAAAAAAATAGATATAAGTACAGTGATATTCATTATTAGGTTAAGTGCAGATTGATTATAGCTGTTTATTATAGCCATACGTTTTTGGAGAATAGAGAGTTTATTGTTTATATTCTGTAGTTTTTCCAAATATGATTCAACTTGATTAAAAACTGTCAAATCTGCCAGCCCCTGTGTTGCATCTAGAGTTGTTACTGTCAGTTGTGAATGCATATTTGTTATCTGAATTCCGGTCTGTTTAGCCGTAAGATAGCATATTGACGGTATAATGAAACCTGAAAGATAGAGTGCTCCTGTAACCAGTACAGCAATTTTAATACTGAAAAACAGGAAAAAAAACCACATGATGATTGAAATAAGTATGGCGGCTAAAGGAGGAAGAATAAGTCGTATATATATGTTATCAAGACTTTCTACATCTGCAACTACTCTCCTCAGAAGATCTCCTGTATTGTATGGAAATAAATTAGCCGGAGCTAAAGGTTCAACCTTTTGATAAAACCATATCCGATATTTCTTTAAAAGCCTGAAAGTTACATTATGGGAAACAAGGCGTTCTGAGTATCTGAATACACCTCTGAATGTACCGAAAAATCTAACACCGACAATTGCCATTTGCAATTGTCCCAGTAACGGCTGGAGTGCTGCCATGGATATAAGGAATGCGGCAGTCATCATTAATCCTATACCACAAAATATTGTAATAACTGCAAGCAGCAGGCCTAGCAACATCAACCAGGTATATGGGAAACTGTTTTTTATTAATCGTATTGTAAACATTTTTATTTATTATAAAGATTCATAAGTTTGCCGTTATTTAATGTCATAACAATATCTGCATTTTTTATAATATTTAATCTGTGAGCAATTGTTATAACTGTCTTGTCTAAACATTTTTTTTGTAAATTTTTTAGTATTTCATATTCATATATCGGGTCAAGAAATGATGTTGATTCATCCATTACCAGTATTGGGGAATCCATTATAAGTGCTCTGGCAATAGCCAAACGCTGAGCTTGACCTCCGCTTAGTTTAGTGCCTCTTTCTCCTATTACGGTATCATACCCGTTTTTTAAAGAGCTTATGAATTCTTCCAGGCATGCTGATTTTACTGCATTTTTAATTAATTTTTCATTAGCATCGGGTTTCCCAAGGCATATGTTTTCTCTGATACTTGAATTGAAAAGATATGGTTTTTGTGGCACCCATGAAATTATTGAACGTATATCACTGATGCTCTCAGAATCTAAAATATTATTTCCAAAAGCGATACTGCCTTCTATAGGTAAAATAAAACCTAAAAGCAGTTTTATAATTGTTGATTTGCCGCTCCCTGTTACTCCATTGATAACGATTTTATCGCCTTTATTAATTTCAAAGGAAATATCACTGAGGATTAAACTGCTCTCATTTTCATATTTAAATGAGACATTTGAAAATTTTATTGGAAATGCATTAGTCTCTGAGTATTCTTTTCGGCTTAGCTGTACAGGATGGGAATAATTCTCTACATTATTCAGCAGGATTGAATTATTATTATCTAATATTTCAAAAATCCTTTTACCGGAACTCATTCCTTCCATCCCAGCATGAAAATGTGCACCAAGATTTCGAAGTGGTGCATAGAGTTCAGGTGCAATGATGAGGATAAATAGAGCCTCCTCATAGGCTATTTGACCATACATGAGTCTGATCCCTATTGAAACAGCTATAATAGCAATACTTAATGTGGAAATAAGTTCTAGAGTCAAAGATGAGAGAAATGCTATTTTTAAGGTTTTCATTGTTACTGATCTGAAATTTTCACTTATTTCAGAGATTTTTAAAGTTTGATTTTTTGACTGTCCGAATATTTTAAGGGTGGTTAATCCCTGAAGAACATCAAGAAAATGTGAACTTAAATAGCTAAGAGTTTTCCACTGACGGTCTGTCATGCTCTTTGCTTTTGATCCAATAAGAAACATGAAAAATGGAATGAGCGGAGCTGTAATGATGAATATAGCTCCTGAAAGAGGATCAATATAAAATACAAAACAGACAATAATTAATGGAGATAATAGTGCCAGAAAAAGACTGGGAATATATTGTTCAAAGTAAACACCTAAGGATTCAATCCCAGTTGTTGATGTATTGACAATTTCTCCGCTACGTTCATTTTTTAAATTTTCAGGACCAAGAGATGTAAGGTGTTTATTTAATCTATTTCTAATTTTATTTTTTATTTTTATCCCCTGGATACCTGACGAAGATTCGAAACTCCAGATGAATACAGAACGTATAAAACTCAGAATAAGAAAAATTATCAATTCATATAAAATTTCATGAATTGAACTTTTGTGCAGGAATACAGCATTAATAATATCACTTAAGATATATGCTTGTATTACAATTGTAAAAGTGACCAGTACTCCGCAGGTAATATTTAGAATGAACAGAGGTTGACCGTCATGTATTAATGATAATGTCTGACGGTCAACTTTCATTAATATTCAAGATCTTTAGAAGTTAACCTTTTTCTAAATACCCAATAGGAGAAGCATTGATAAACTAGTATTATAGGTACAAATATCAGTGCTACTGTGCGCATTATATGCATAGAATATGCAGAGGAACTTGCATTATATATTGTTAAGTTCCAATCATGGTTCAATGATGATACTAGAACATTAGGATAATTATAAACAAAAACAGTAATAGTTATAAGCGCAATAGTTATTGATGTAAATATAAAAGTACTCTTTTGAGTTTTTCTGATTTTTATGCCAGCTGCAATCAGTGCCAGTAGTGATAAAACTGCTAATATCAATGGTGGTAAATTATGCAGAATATTTGTTTCTATAGTTGTGTAGCCTATGAAAATTATAAAAATGATACATGTGATTAAATGAAGTGCAGGAAGTCCTTTATCTATACGTTTAGTTATAATGCTGTCTTTCTGGAGTTTTAATCTTACAAAGGCACATCCGTGAAGAGCAAAGAGAAATACAAAAGTTAAGCCTACAAAAAGTGAATAGACATTAAGAAGATCTCCAAAATTACCAACATACGTCATTTTAGGACCAATTGGAATCCCACGGACCAGATTCCCAACAAAAACACCCCACAACAGAGCTAACAGCAAACTGGCAATAAACATTAGAAAATCCCATGTTTTTCGCCATGTTCTATGTTTACTTTTTCCTCTAAATTCAAAGCTTACTCCTCTTAAAGCTAAGGCGAAGAGTATAACTAGCAAAGCCATGTAGAAACTGCTGAACATTGTGGCATACCATTGTGGAAATGCTGCAAAAATAACCCCTCCTGCGCCTATCATCCAAACTTCATTGCCATCCCATACACTGCCTATACTATTAAAAACCATACGTCTGGATTCATCATTTTTTGCTGCAAAAGGTAAAATAATTCCTACGCCATAATCAAATCCTTCGAGGAAGAAAAAACCTGTAAATAAAAAGACAATTATTATGAACCAGAATATATTAATATCCATAATTTTACTCCTCCTCGCTGTTTATTTTTTTAATTTGAAAATCCCATGTACCAAGTACTGCATATCTCCATAGTAAGAATATTGCCACAATTGTAAGTGTTGTATAAACTACGAATATTGCAATCAGTGAGGTGGCTATATCACCCCATGTAAGATTAGGAGACATTGCCTGACTTGTTTTCATCAGACCGTGTACTATCCATGGCTGTCGACCAACCTCTGTAACTATCCATCCTGTGATATTTGCAATATAGGGGAAAATTATGCAGACCATAAGCCCTCTCATTACCCATTTATTAAACTTGAAATTATTTCTGATGACAGTCTTAAAAAATAGATAAATTGCAATTATGAGTAAAAGCATTCCTACACCAACCATTGCTCTGAAGGCATAGAATGTTACAGCAACAGGGGGTATATAATCTCCTGGACCATATTTAGCCTCATATTCTTTTTGTATCTCATTTATTCCTGCTACTCTGCCTGTCCATTTACCGTATGCCAGTAAATCAAGTCCATGTGGTATTCTCAGTGCATAAAAGTTTTTTTTGCCGATCTGATCTGGAAACGCAATGATAGCTTCACTGGCAGGATTTTCAGATTCCCAAAGTGATTCCATTGCTGCCATTTTCATCGGTTGTGTTTTAACTATATGATCAGCCATGCGATGTCCCATGTAGGCTACACCAATAATACCAATCAATCCATAAACAACTGCTATTTTAAATGACAATTTAAATACTTTGAGATCATTTTTTCTCATTATATGGTAGGCAGAAATAGCTATTATAAAAAAAGCCGCCGTAACAACAGCAGCAAACCAGGTGTGCCAGAATTCCAGAACAAACTGCTTACTTGTAAAAAGGGCTGTAAAATTATTCAATTCCAGTCTGTTATTTCTTAAGACATATCCAACTGGTTCCTGCATAAATGAGTTAGCAGTTAATATCCAGAATGCTGAAAGTGAAGAGCCTATGGCTACAAGCCACATGATTACTGCATGGGTTTTTTTACCGAATTTTTCCCAACCGAAAATCCATAATCCAATAAAGGTTGATTCCAGAAAAAATGCAAGAAGAACTTCTATAGCAAGAGGCACACCAAAGACATCACCTACATAGCTTGAAAACAATGACCAGTTCATGCCAAACTGAAATTCCATGACTATTCCTGTCACAACACCTATTGCAAAATTTATTAAGAACAGTCTTCCCCAAAATTTTGTCATTCTTCTATAGTGTTCTTTACCACTTGCGGCATAACATGTTTCAAAAAATGCAACCAGCAAAGATAGTCCTATAGTTAATGGGGGGAATATGAAATGGATTATTACTGATAATGAGAATTGCAGCCTGCTTAAAAAAACAGGTGAAGACAGTTCTGAATAGAGTAGTGAAAAAAATTGGTGCATAAAAGCTTCCATAAATGCCTCTATATTTAGTTAATATTTATATTTTTTTTAAAGTAAATTCATGTTTTATCCAAGCTATTTGCCTAGGTCTCAGCAATTCTAGTTTAAGCAATATATAATTCTACATTAAATAAACAATCGGTAATGATACTAAAAATGTATTATTTATGAGTCATGTGGAATTAATTGATTGAAATACATATGTAAAAGTGTCTTAAAATTATTATCAATGTCTAAATTTTTTAATAGATCAACAGCTTTCTTTTTAAGCATATGTATTTCGGTTGTAGCTTTTTTTACAGAACCTGTTTTGATCATTATATTATAAATTTTTATATAGTCTTCCATGCATAGCGAATTGTTACTTAGGAATTCATCTATAAATTGCTTGTCATCTTGATTGGCTGAACTGTATGTCCAATACAAAATCAGAGTATATTTTTTCTCTATAAGATCCTTAGGAGAGTATGTATCAGGGGCTTTATTGAAAGCCTTTAATTCCGAGATGTCATTTAAGATTTGAAAGGCTTTACCCATGGCAAGCCCTATATCATTAATAATATTTAGCTTTTCATGTTTATCTGCCAGAATTACTCCAAGTGCCATGGGGGCACAAAAAGTATAGTAAGCAGTTTTTAAATCATAAAGGCGCAGCAGGTTCTCCTCATTTATAGTTCCAATAGGTTTAAGTGTTTCCAGCATTTCATGAAATTCGCCATGGGCTGTGAGCATTGCTGTTTTTGTCAGAATATTTGAAATTTCAATTAAAACTTTTTGAGGGAGATTAACTTTATGTATGCTGTCAAAGGCATAAGTGTATAGCATATCTCCTGCAACAAGTGCCATATCTTCGCCGGTAATGCGGTGAGACTTATTTAGTCCTTTCATCCGGATATTATCATTGAATAGTGTGTGGAGTGTAGGTGATGATCGTCTAGCAGAAGATTTATCAATTATGTCATCATGAATAAGAATGAAAGTATGGATTATTTCTAATGCTGACATAATATTATCAGCATTGATTCGATCTGGTTTTTTCTCAAATGCCAGGTAAGTTAAAAAAAATAGAATCGGCCTTAATCTCTTGCCTTTGCCTAAAATAAAATTCTTAATTATCTCATAAATTTTTAGATCATTATCTAAAATAGCAGACCAAACTTCACATTCGGTTAAATTATTATCAAGCAGTTTATTAGCATAGATTTTAATTTCATCAAATATTTCAAGGCAATTAGAAAGTTGTAAATTCTGTATATTTAGTTTTCTATTTATAAGTGAAAGTAAATTATCAAAATCCAAATTCTCATCATCTGAGATAGATATCTTATTTGCTTTATTAGAGGACATATTATTTTAATATTTTTTTAATCTTATTGAATGATTTCCACTCCTGCTTTATCAGCATACGTGCATCAGCACGCCGAAAAAGATAAAAATACCCCCATTGCATTAGTACCGATATCCTATTTTGGAAACTTGCCAGAAACAGAACATGAATAGCCAGCCATACCAGCCATGCTGTAAAACCTGCTGTTTTAAATCTAGAGATTTCAAGTATTGCTTTGCCTTTGCCAATTGCAGCGGCTTTACCTCTGTTTAGATATATAAAACTTTGTGTTTCACGCCCTTCCAGTATTCTCAATATATTTTTTGCAGCACATGATCCCTGCTGAAGTGCAACAGTTCCTACTCCGGGATATGGGACACCTTTGGCATCTTTATCCAGTTGAGTATTTTCACCAGGTATGCAGCGTTTGATTAAATCTTTTATAAAGGAGCCGGTTTTATTTTCAGCATGTGCCTGATCACCGGCAACAAAGACTTCAGGATATTCCTTCAAACTTAAATCTTGTTCAACAACTATACGTCCCGGTCGGTCAAGTTCTACATTTAGTTTGTTGTTTAGCAATCTTCCCTGTATCCCTGCACCCCAGATAACTGTTTCTGCTTTAATTTTTTTACCATCACCAAATGTAACACCACTTTTATCAACATCAACGACTCTTGTTGAAGTCATAACAGATACACCAATTTTATCTAAAAATTTTGTAGCTTTAGCTGAGTTTTTATCTGAGAAAGATGCTAATATTTTCGGAGATGCTTCGATAAGTGTTATTTTAGTTGAACTCAGATCAATGTTTCTAAAGTTTTTCTTTAGAATTTTATGTGTAATATCTGCGACAGCGCCCGCTACTTCTACTCCAGCCGGTCCACCTCCGACAACAACAAAAGAAAGCAGGTTTTTTTGCTTTTCAATATCTTCAGTTTTTTCAGCTTCTTCGAGAGAGCTAAATATTCGGTTTTTTATTTCAAGAGCCTGTTCAATACTTTTTAATCCCGGTGCAAAATCCTCCCATTGTGTATTTCCAAAATATGAGTGAATAACACCACATGATAAAATTAGATAATCGTAATTATATTTATTAGTTTCAGTAATGACTAGCCTATTTTTAAAGTCAACATCAAAGACTTTATCATTAATTACAGATACAGATTCATATTTTGCCATGATACTGCGAATCGGTGTTGCGATACTGTCTGGAGAGAGTTCACCTGTTGCAACCTGATAAAGTAACGGAGGGAAAAAATGATAGTTATTTTTGTCTATTATAGTGAGCTCTATGTCTATATATTTTGCTAGTTTTTTAGCAGCACTTAAACCGGCCAATCCACATCCTACGATAATAACTTTCTTCATGATGCTCCTGATATGTCAATGTTGCAGTGTTATTTTCTGTTTATTTAAATTATATAAGTAAAATTGAATATTTTTCAATAATATACGATATACTTTATAAATTTGCCATAAAGATACCATGCATGTAGTATTAAATTTGCATTTTCTACATTAAAACATGTCGCAATGTCTAAGGTAGCCTTGGGTATTTAGAAAAATCAGGTTCTCGTTTTTCATTAAATGCATTTCGTCCTTCCTGTGCCTCTTTGCTCATATAAAACAGCATTGTAGCATTTCCAGCTAATTCCTGTAGGCCGCTTTGTCCGTCACAGTCAGCATTTAAAGCTGCTTTCAGACAGCGTATTGCGATAGGAGATTTTGACAGAATTTCGTTACACCATTTTACCGTTTCAATTTCGAGATCTGGCAATGGTACAACAGTATTTATTAATCCCATGTCCAATGCATCTTTTGCTGAATATTGGCGGCATAAAAACCATATCTCACGTGCCTTTTTCTGACCAACAATACGTGCCATATAAGCAGCACCGAAACCACCGTCAAATGAACCTACTTTCGGACCGGTCTGCCCGAAGACAGCATTATCTGCAGCAATCGTAATATCACACATAAGATGAAGAACGTGTCCCCCCCCAATAGCATATCCAGCCACCATTGCAATTACAGGTTTTGGACAGATGCGAATTTTACGTTGAAATTCAAGTACATTTAATCTGGGAATAGAATTGCTGTCTTTATAACCGGAATCACCTCGAATTTTTTGATCACCTCCTGAACAAAAGGCTTTATTGCCTTCTCCAGTTAGAATAATAACTCCAATATCGGAATCTTCCTGTGCATCATCAAATGCCTCTATCATCTCAGTTACAGTAAGAGGTCTGAAAGCATTACGGACTTCAGGACGGTTTATAGTTATCTTAGCTATCCCTTTTATTTTATGATATTTTATATCAATAAATGTTTTCTGTTCAGTCCACTCAATTGAATTCATAAATATTTTCTCCGAACGCTTAGTAGCATTTATAAATTTTAATTAATTATTTTGGTAATTTCGTCATTCAAAATTTTGTGTTCCTGAATATTTTTTTCACGGCTTGTTTTTATCTCTATAAGGCAGCTCTCTTGTTTTTGCTGGCACTCATTGTAGATTTCTATAAAATCTTTGTTCTTAACCGGATTAAAATATTCTAATCCAAACATCTCTGACAGTTGTTTGAACGAATAATTATGTGGTGTTCCAAAATATTTATCGAAAATATCCTTATGTTTACTAATGGGGAGGAAAGAAAATATACCTCCTCCGTTATTGTTGATCGCTATAATTATTATTTTGATCTTTGTACTATCAATAATTGAAAGTGAATTCATATCATGAAGTAAGGATAGATCTCCTAGTACCAGTGTGCCTTTTTTTTTGAAACCCGAGAAAAATCCACATGCGGAAGCTATTATTCCGTCTATTCCGCTTACACCGCGATTCGCACCTATTTTTACTAGATGTTTGCGGTCGGTATTGTCAGACCTTTTGGAATAGCTGTTGAAATCTCTTATGGGCATACTGTTCCCAATAAAAAGGGCACTATTTTCTTTTATGTGTGTTGTAGTTAATCTTGCTACTGAAATTTCGGAAATTAAACTGTCTGTTTCAGAAAAAATATCTAATTTTTCTTCAATTTTTTTCTGTTGCTTTTCTAACATGGTAACTTGAATTGAATTTGATCTGTTTTTATCAGAAATTCTATGAATTAATTTACTGCATAATATGTTCAAGTCAGAATGAATTTTAAGTGTGACAAGATGGTTTGGGTCATTTTCTGAAGAATTACTTGATGCTTTAATGTATTTTACTGGTTTAATTGATTTTATATAAATTTGCAGTTTTTCTGATAATATTGTTCCTCCTATATGAAATACAGTTTCATATTTTGTTTGACAATTAGAACGTTCACTACATATAATTTGTTCATAATGATCGACAAAGTTATCATATTTTTTTGTGAGGCGCAGCCCTGATAAAATATCTGTTACTGTCGGCCAATTTAGTTTTTCTGCAAATTTTTCAACTGAGCGACACTCTTCTTCACTATTTAATTCTCCTATAATTAACAAACCTTTCTCTTTTGATAATAATTGTGATAGTTTGTTTATTGTGTTTTCAGAAGGAGTAATATTTGATTGCTCATACATTTTCAAAGGAGCATCTGATTTGTTCCACTGCTCTGATACAGACAGATTAATTTTAAACTCATCTGCTTCCATTGGAATCAGCGGTTTTCTAAACATACAGTTAATATGAACCGGTCCCGGAGAAATGCCTACTGCATGAGAAACAGCCTGATTTATCCAGTGTAGTAATGTTTCTTTAGATATTGCTGTATTAGGACTTGGCAAGTCAATTTCCCATCGTAAATAGTCTGAGAATATTTTTGTTTGATCAATAGTCTGATTTGCACCGCATTTTCTTAACTCAGAGGGGCGATCTGCAGTGATAATGATTAAAGGTAAATTAGAATGAAATGCTTCAATAATAGCCGGGAAGTAATTTGCAACAGCAGTTCCTGAAGTACATATTAACACAGTAGGTCTGCGTACAGCTTTTGCGTATCCTACAGCGTAATAACCGGCAGAGCGTTCATCCAAAATCAGAACCGTTTTAGTCCTAGGGTGTTTTGCTGCAGCAATAGTTAACGGAGTAGATCTGGAGCCAGGTGATATGCAGAAATGAGTGATATTATTTCTGACTAACTCTTCAACTATTAATGAAGACCATTCTAAATTAAGATTTTCCATATTGCTGGTCACCTATATAGCAGATTAAAAATCTGAATTTATCTACACTTTTTTTAATATTATATAACAATAGCAACACCCATTATTGCTGCTATTATTATAACTATCAATACAATGACTACCCACTCCATGAACCATATAACTAATGCCTGAATCCAACCGGTATCATATATACTTTTAAGTATGTATAAAGTAACAAGCAGACTTATAAAAAAACCGAGAACAGGGCCGAGTGGAGGTATAAACATTAATACTATATTAATAATGAATGAAACTACAGCAGTAACAAGGCATGCTTTAAATGCTTTCCCGAAAGTCGCATTTTTTACAAATGAAAATTTAGCTGCCAGATGAATAATTAAAGAACCGAATAAAAGTATCAGTAGAAAAGATATAATTATACAGGATATAGTCAAAGAAGTTAAGATCATTATTAATACCTCATAATTTAAGTTATTGTGGTAGCTATTTTACATCAAAGCAATTGGTAAGCTATTATTCAATGGGCATAAAAAGAGCCAGGAGAATATAAATAATAATACCAATTCCACCACAGAAAAGTGATACTATGAAGATGACTCTCCATACCCAACTTGGTATTGGAGTATGCTCACCTAATCCTCCGCATACACCAAACAGTATTTTATCTCTATAAGATTTTTTCATATTATGTAAAAAATTATTATTTCTCATAAGTTAATTCCAAAAATTTATTCGTATGGCCAAATTCGTTCTACATTATCAGCTTTTATCCAACCTTCTGACTTTTTTGTCCTGACACGAATCCAACTATCCATATTTTCTTCTATTGTTACCTGTTCACCAGGTATCAGGTTTAATTCAGATTTTACTGAATTATTTGAAGGGAGTGAATATACATCTATATCTCTGAACAATACAATAGCATATTTGTTATTATATATTGTATATTTTTGATTGATAAAAGAAATAGTCGAAATAATTCCGATTAAAAAACATATTGAAATAAGGGTTATATAGAATTTCTTAGGTATATAATATTTACTGATTAAACCGATAAATATAAAAAATACGCATACCGAAAGTATCAATAACCATTCATCAGGGCGAAACAAATCTCTCATGTAGATTAAAAATGTTTTCGGTGTCGAAGTCGTATACATTTCAGGTAAATAAAGTTTTGATCTTACATAATTTAGGTTTTCCAGAATGTCTGAGTTACGTGGAGCAAGAAGTAATGCTCTTTCATAATAAACAAGTGCTTTAGGTAAATTTTCGCTTTGAAAATAACAGTTGGCTAAATTGTAAAGCCATATTGAGTTAGGTTCATCTGGATTAATATTATCCTTGCAAATTTTTTCTGCCTGTTTGAATTGACCGTTATTATACAAAGTAATCATTTTATTTAAATCTGTGTTCGTTGCACCTTTAGTTGTGTATGGTAAAATAAAAATTAATCCTATAACTAAGACAAATGACATTCGTTTAATACATTTATACAGATTATTTTTTAATTGATCATTAGTCATGTTTTTATTTGGCATATACCTTGATAAATTTATTTCTTCCAGGCACTCAATCAGTTCCTTGTCAGAAATATTTTTAGTGATTTCCTCCACTGTAGTTCCGGGAGCAAACCCCTTAATATCATTAATAAATGGAATGACAGAATTATTCATTACTTCAGTTATATTTTCAGGTGAAGCTTTTTTTATTTTTCTAATAATGATACCGTGATTTCTCTTTGCAATATGTTTTCTTTTTGTTCTATTGTCTTTGTTTATTTTGTTGTTTCGAACATGATATATCATAAATAAGAACCATAAAACTGGGCCGAGAATAAAAAATAATAAAATTATAATTAAGTGATTTTTATATAGCGGTATTTTAACATTTGAAGAAATGTTTTTATCAAGGTATAAAATGGCATTATTAATTTTATTATTGCCATTATTTATGCTGCGTAGCTTGGATGCAATATCGTTTGTTCTGGAATATACTGTACTATTTGTGGAAAATTTATTTTCAGTAACTTCAATAGTTGTATCAATTTTTGAAATATTATATTCTCCGGTTTTTGTGTTAAATGTCGCAAATGAAATATTTATGTTTTTCTGGCCTTTTTCAGTTGGAATTAATACGTATTCTATTGTTGCTTCATTATTCCGAACAGGACTTATGCTGCTTTGTGCATTTTTACTAACTTCAGGAGGGTAGGCTGTAAACCCCGGGATTGACAGATCAGGTGTTTTTAATGTATCCAATGAACCTTTCCCGTGAAGTTTAATTTTAACAGTTAACGGTTCTCCTTCTTTTAATGTTTTTGTTGAAAGAGAAATATTAGTTTTCCAGTCACCTAGCAATCCTAGATAGTTTACATTCTCCGGAACTGCAGGTAACGGCATTACTTCCAGTTCTGGCAGTTTTGCCATTATCATTTTGGATATTCTTTTACCTCTGTTGAAAAAAGAATCTGAATTAAAAACCGAGTTGAAAATATCGTCATCAAAAAATGAATTCTTATATGGATTTCTTTTATTTCTATTGGGAAGTGTTATATCGAGCAGTAAGGACACTGTGCCATCAAGCCTGCCTGTAATGATTGGTCGATAGGATGTATAAAAACATGTTTTTATATAAGAAATACCATCAATGCTGACTTTAGTGGGAGGTAAATATGGGTATCTGGCAAATCTCTCACTATCTCTATTCAATTTGCTGAAGTCTTCAAAAATAATGCCGTTCAATTTAATTTGCGGATATTCAACGGGGGCGGCAGAAAGACTTTCAGCTCTGTAAATATATATTTCTAAAGGTAGCTCTTCACCAATATAGATTTTATTTTTATTCCCTATTACATATTTTGGTTTGAGAAATATATACTCCTCAAGGTCAGTTAATGGACCTGATATTACTCTAAGAGGTTTTGGTTTTGTGTTATATTTTTCGTCATTAATTTTTATTGTCAGAGCAGGTAATTCAATCAAGCCTGTTTTACTTACTACAAAATTATAAGTTGTAGTTTCATAACGAACACCGTTGATTATCATTATACTTGAACCATATAGATCTGGTTGTATCCATTTCAAATTAGGTATTTCAGGTAACTGTGTGATCTCAGCTTTTCCGTTTGTCGATCTTATAGATAATGAGGCAGGTTCGCCGGCAACTACAGGAGTAGGCTGCAAAGATATTTGTATCTCGCCATAAACTGCTTGAGTAGAAAAAAATATAGCTGTAAACAAAATAAATAATTTACAATTCAATTTCTTCAACATTAATAATTTAACATTAATAATTAACATATAATCTATTATTACCAGTCTTTTTGTACAGTAGTCGAACCATATGCCTGCTGTTGTTTTTTCTTTAAAGCTTTCTTTAAAGATTTTTCATCTTTTGTCATCATTTTAAGTATTGATTCAGCCTGATTTTTATCAATGTTCTTATTATATTTAGGCTTAGGTTGTGGTGGATTTTGCTGTTGCTGTGCAGGTTTATTTTTATTCTGTTGCTTATTTTTGTCGGAATCGTCTTTTTGTTTATTTTTTCTTAGGCTTTTCAGGGCATTCTTTAAATTTTCTTCAGCTTTTTCTGGATTATTATTCTTTTGATTTTCTTTTGCCTGTTTTACCTGTTTAGAAGCATTTTCTGAATTTTTATTCTGTTCACTATTTTTAAGTGATTTATTATAATCATTAATAGCTTTTTCGGCTTCTTCTGTTTTTTGATTAGCTTGTTTCTGTTTTTGTTTTTTATTTTCTTTGTCCTTGGAATTATTAGCTTGTTTCTGTTTATTTAAAGCTTCTTTGGTTTTCTGTTCAGCTTGTTTTTGTTTTTTTTGCTGATCTTGTTTATTATTCTTATTTTGATTATCCTTGTTTTGGTTTTGATTATTATTTTTATTATTTTTATTATTTTTATTTTGGTTTTGTGTTAGTTTCTTAAGAGCATCAATTAAGTTTTGTTCAGCTTTTTTATATTTTACATTATATTGATTTTTAATGGCCTTATCTGTGTCTTTTGCAACATCATCAGATAATTTTGTGTCCTGTGGACTATATGCCTCTTTAGAAACTTTGTTGTAGTCAATTACAGCGTTATGAGCTATTCCAGTTTTTTTGTTTGCTTCATCCTGATATTTTTTTTTGTCCGTTTTATCTATCGTGTTATTAGCTAATTTTTGCTTATCTAATGCATCTCTTATTTTTTCAGTGGCAATTTTTCTCTTTTCTGCCATTTCTTTTCTCTTTTTTATAATGGTATCTGCTTTTATGGTATCATTTATAAGCAACTGCATATTTACTGCTGTATTTTGATGTCCAGAAGCAAGCTGCATAGATTTTTTATAATCCTGTTTAGTTTTACTTAAGATACTAAGAGCTTTCTTAGGATCTTTTATAATCTGCTCTCTAGCTGCTTTGTGGGATATTACTCCTAGATTTTGGTATGCCCTGCTTCTTATAATCGGTTTTTTTGATGATAAATTAATCGCTTTAGTATAGTCTTTGATTGCTTCTTTTATTTCTCCTTTCAGCTGTTTATCAACCCCTCTATTATAAAGGTCCAACGCAAGATATGAATATTTGTCTGATTTTTCTTTTTCCAGTTTTACCGGTTTAAGAGAAGGGGATAATTGGCTATTTTCTTTAGTATTATTTGCAATAGCTAATGTAGATACGATAGTTAATAAAGAAAAAGCACAAAAAATTTTAAATGAATTATACACTGTTTTCTCTCCGTTCTCCAAGTACAAACCAAATTGCTAAAAGTATAAATGCAATTATTAAAGGAATTTGAAAACGTTCCAAAGGACGGGTTAGCTGGTTTGATGAATATTTTTCAGGGATAAGATTATTTATTCGTTTTAATAAAATTTTAAGTCCAGGGTCACTTGCAGTGGATCTTATATAGACTCCGTTGGTTTCTAATGACATTTTTTTTAACTGTTTTTCATTTAATTTACTTTTTACAAGTTTTCCCATTTTATCCTTTAAAAACTTATTATTACCTTTTTTATCTTTGATCTGTATTAAACCAGGTTTTTTGGGGTTTCCTATTCCTACAACATAAAGAGGTATCTTGAATGATCTTAATTTTCTGATTGTGTTGGAACTGTCTCCCTGAAGTTCATCTCCGTCTGTAAAAAGAAGAACAGCTTTATAGTTTCCTGAAGCCGCTTTCAAGGCGCGTATTGCAACTTCCATTGCTTTTTCAATATTTGTACCGCCAACCGGTATTGAGGAAATATTTGTTTCTTTAAGTATGCTGAATAAACTGTTTCTGTCTTCTGTTAAGGGGCATTCGAGGAATGCAGATCCTGCAAAGGCAATTAATCCGTATCTGTCTCCTGGTGTATCTGTAATTAAATCTTTTATTAAATGTTTTGCGTGGCTCAATCTGGTTGGAGCGATATCTTGTGAGAGCATGCTTTTAGATACATCGAGCACTATAAGCATATCTTTCCCACGGCCAGTATAAGGTAGAAGCTTGTAACCCCAAAAGGGTCTGGCAAGTGCAATAACAATAAAAATTATAACAAACAGCATTAGCCAGTATCTTATAATTCTTTTATTGTTTGAAAGGCTTGTATATTCTTGAAAATCTCTTTTTCCTATAATGCTTTCAAGTGCACTTTTTCTTCTTGAACCAGCTATTTTAAAAAAAATAAAATATATAGGAATTATCCAGATTAAATTCCATAGAATATCAGGTTTTAGAAAGTTCATCTATTTATTACTTTAAACTAATTTAGTTTGTCAAATTTAAAATTTATTTAATTATTTAATGGAAATTGCAAAAATTGCAACTTTATAATTTATATGCAGAGCAAATTTATTAAAATTTATTATGTTTCAGATTGTGTAACCAGAGAAATATTTTTTATACCTGAAGATTTTATTAACTTCATTACTACCATGACTTCATTGTATGAACATGAACCATCTGCTCTTAAAAAAATTGTAGTATCGGGTTTTGCATATAAAATATCTGTAAGCTTACGATTCAATTCAATCTTCGAAACAGGTTTGTCCTGAATTGTTATTTGATTATTTTTATTCAAATTTACGAAAATGTTGTTTTGATTTGGTAAAGGTTTAGCATTCATTTCCGGAGGCGATACATCTATATTATACTCCATTAATGGAACAGTAATCATAAATACAATCAGTAGTAGGAAAGTAAGGTCAATCAGAGGTGTCATATTAATTTCTCTGATTGTATTTAGTTGAGATCGCCTTTTTGCACGTCGCATAAAATTACTCTACAGAATTTTAGTTGTTAAAAATGTAATCATTCTAAATTTAAATATCATATTGCTCGAGTTTTACTTTAGACATAAATTCTTCTACAAAATTATCCATATAAACTGTTAGTTGTTTTATATAATTAGATAAAAAATTGTACCCGATAAGTGAAGGAATAGCTACAAGAAGACCGACTACTGTAGTTAATAATGCTCCGCTTATTCCAGGTGCCATTCCACTAATCTGCGCTTTCCCCTGTACAGCCATACTGATAAATGCCATCATAACACCCCATACTGTACCTAAAAGACCAAAAAAAGGGCTGACACTTACAGCTGTTGCCAGGAATCCCATTTTATCTTCTAATTCTAAAATTTTATCTGAAACACTTTGCTCAAGCATACTCCTAATGGTTTCTATTTGTCCAATTGTTAATTTTTGTTGAGGGAAGTATTGTGTCCCATATTTTCCTGCATTTTCTTTACTTAGGTTATAATATGATAGAAGTTCATCTGAAGCTTTAAGGTAAACATCTCCCAGCGGGCTGATTTCTTTTTCTCCAGCAGCATATATACTCAGAGGATATTTCGTTTTTCTGAAAGTTTCCTTGAATCGTTTAGCAGCTTTCATGGTTTTTGATAAATAAGACCATTTTTCAATCATTATAGTCCATATGTATATTGAACCTATAAATAGTATTATCACTATAGTTTTTCCAATAAAATCACTTTGCGCGAAAGCATAAAATGGGCTGATTGAAACTGTAGCCGGCACTGCAACTGAACTGATATAATTTAAGAACATATTTTATTAAATTCCTGATTTGAATTTTTCTAAATATAAATACAATATAAAACTATGTTATTATATACGAGTAATAATTTTTAGACAATTTTAAACTTATAAGTTTAATTATTTTGCAATTGCCTCTGAGTGTTCATTTTATTAAATAAGTTTTATATTAACTATTTTTTATTTAAGAACCATTTATTAAAGTATATTATTATAATTAATAAATAAATCAACATTGTTGCTGAGGGTATTATTTGAGTTTGAGGGAAAATATATATATGAAGATAATAAAATGATAAGTATATATCTTTTTACGCTATAATTAGATATGTTGCAGTATTTAAGCTGTTAATTCATAATTATTGTATTATTGTAGAGTTTTTTATGTTTGTGTACTATAATAATTTATTGTAGTTTGTGTGTAGGGAGTGTTAATTTTTGTAAGTTATTTCTAAATAAGGATCTAAGTATGTTAGGCATAGAAGCAATAGCCTCTTATATTCCAGAAAAAAGAGTATCAAATTATGACCGTAAAAAGAAATTTGGAATTACAGATGAGTTTATAAAAGAAAAAATAGGTGTGGAGCGTATAGCTATAAAAGATGATTCTGAAGACTCCTCCGATCTATGTGTAACAGCTTATAAAAATCTGAAAAAGAAAATAGATATTAATGATAATGAAATTGAAGCTTTGATAGTCGTAACACAAAATCCTGATTATACTTTGCCTCAAACTTCCGCAATTCTTCATGGCAAACTGGGACTGCAGCCTCATTGCGCTTCTTTTGATGTATCTTTAGGCTGTTCAGGATTTGTATACACTCTATCAATACTCCAATCATTCATGGCTGCCCATGGTTTTAAGAAAGGGTTGCTGTTTACTTCTGACCCTTATTCTAAAATAATAGATCCTGATGACAAAAATACTTCTCTACTGTTTGGTGATGCTGCTGCTGTTGCCCTAATCAGTGATAACCCCGTTTTTGTTGCTGATGATTTTACATTTGGAACTGCAGGACATTTATATAAAGATTTAATTTGTGAGAATAAAGTTTTGTATATGAATGGAAGAGGGATATTTAATTTTGTTGTTAAGCAAATACCTCCTGATATTGACTATATCCTTGAAAAAAATGGTCTTACTAGAGATAGTATTGATATGTATCTTTTGCATCCTGGATCCAGAAGTATTATTTCAAAATTAACTAGAAAAATGGAATTGAAAGAAGATAGAGTTCTCTTCGATACATATGATTACGGTAATACTGTTTCATCGTCTATTCCTATTATACTTGAGAAAATCATGCATGATGAAAAAATTAAATTAGCTTTGGCAAGCAGTTTTGGTGTTGGACTTTCCTGGTCGTCAACAATACTGAGAAGAGTTTAATTTTTATTTATTATGATTAACAGGCGTAAATGAGTGAATATAACATAGACAAATTATCAAAACAACACGCAAGTCTGACCGTCTCTGCCAGGGATTGGAAAGACGGGATACTCATAAGAAGCCCAAACTGGCTGGGAGATGCCATTATGGCTCTACCTGCGATTTATTCTTTATATAAAATGAAACCTAAAAACTGCGGATTATTTATTGCAGCTCCGGACAACTTGGTACCGTTATTTAATTCATTTCAATTTATAGACCATATACTGCCATTGGGGTCAGGTCATTCTTCGTGGAGCAGAGATACTCTTGAAAAAGCTATAAAGCTGAACGCCGGGATAGGTTTTTTATTTGTTAACTCTCTTAGATCTGCGTATTATTTTAAAAAAGCCCATATAAAAAAAGTTTTTGGAGCTTCTAATGGGATAAGAAACTTTTTACTAAAAAAATCTTTTAAAATTAACTGGCATACAGCCAAAGAATATGCAGAAATACATCAATCATATAAATATCTCTCGATGGTTTATGCGTTGGGCGCTCAGAAATGGGATGGTCATTATCCAGAATTCAATTTATTGAACGAATCGGATATCTCTATTGAAGGTTTAAGTAGTTTTTTGAATAGTAAAAATATCATGGTTGTTTCTCCTGGAGCTGCATACGGTCCTTCAAAAAGATGGAATTTGAGTAATTACGAAAGTGTATGCAGAGCATGGATTCAAGATTATAAAGGTAAAATTATTATTACTGGAGCGTCAAAAGAAATTGAGGATTCAAATAAACTTTCAGCAAATTTAGATTTAGAAAATGTAATGAATGTTACGGGTAAAACAACATTGGAAGAATTAATTTATATTCTGAAAAAATCTACTGTTTGTATATCAAACGACAGCGGGACTATGCATTTGGGGTCTGCGCTTGATATTAAAGGGATAGTAATTTTTGGCTCAACCGATCCTTATTCGACAGGTCCGTTAAGTAATAACTGGAAAGTTTTATTAAAAAAACAACCTTGCTCACCCTGTTTTTCACGTGAATGCATAAATTCTGAAAATAACTATAATTGTTTAAAGGCTATCAAGGTAGGTCAAGTTCTTAAAGCTGTAGATGATTTATTGAAAAAATAATTATTTCTTTTTATGCATTTTCAAAAAATTTATAGATTTTATATATTTATCATTATTTTCCTGCTTCTTTTTAATATTAATTTTTTACTTTCTGCAAGAGGTGTTAAAAGGAAAAATATTATTACTGTTGATAATAAAGTAAACAGTCTGGCTAAAGCTAGATTTGCTTTATATTTTACTAATATGTCAAATGCAATTTCGTGGTGTATTGGTTACAGTTTTAAATCGAAACCTATTTTAATAAAATTCACAAAAGATTATGCTCGATTTGATCCTGAAATTAATAAAAATAACAATAGAATTACAATAACAGTAAGTAAAAAGTATACTGACTTGCTAGATAAAAAGACGGAACTTAAAATTATAAATTTCTTGTTTTTAGAAAGGTTCGGTTTAAAGGCATCCAATAAAAATATTAGTAAAATTTCGTGGATTACTTCGGCTATTTTGAAAAAATTTATATTTTTAGAAGGATCTGAAGCCTTAAAGTCCCCTGATACTTTTCCAATTGTATATAACTTGATGCTTTTGGATAAAAACCTAAAAATTTCTCAAATAGTAAATGCATTTCCAACTAAGGAACCATACAACAGTCCTATATATAAATTACATGAAGAATGCAGTGATATATTGATTCACTTTATTTTGAGTGCGCGTGGTGGAAGAAGTATTATAAATGATTATGTCAGGATGATATGTTTTGAGGAAAATACAAATTGTAGTAAGGTGCTGTATAAATTGTTGTATAAAAAATTAATCCCTCAAAACACTTTGAAGATATCAGATAGGAAGTTGGAAGAAAAAATAGATAAATACCTGAATCAGAAGGCTGCAAAATTGGTCTTTAATTATAAAATGCCTCTGCCTGTTCAACTTTCAATAAAAAGATTCAATAACTTATGCAATGTAAAATGTTATATGAAAGTTGACAAAAAGATTATAGAAAGAGAAGTAAAATTAAAAAACCTGAGTCAAAACATAGAATATATAATGAACTTCAATGATGTAATTTTATATCTAATCACAAAACTTAAAATATTAAAAATTCAATCTTCTTATATGGTTAATGCACCACTTGAAAATATCATAAAAGAACTTTATTTATTAACCGACCGAAAAAATATAGTTGGATTTAGTAACAGAATTGTCAGTTATGAGCAACAATTTTATTCTAAAGCTGAGCTATGTATCAAAATTGCATCTCATTTAAACAATGTTGAAGATGATTTTATAAATATGTCAATAAAATACCGTTTATATCTAGATATTATTAGAAATGAAAATGAATTGGTAAAAGAAGTATGGCCTGAATTATATAATTATTTTATGAATGAATTTTAAATTATGAGTATAAATTGGATTATGTTTTTAGGCAAATAAAAGTTCATGCGGCTTTAACTATTTTATAAAAAATATTAAAAATAAACTGGAAATAGCCTGAACGTACATTATCTTATAATTCTTTTTAAAACCCCGTGGTGTAATGGTAGCACAAGTGGTTTTGGTCCACTCGGTTGAGGTTCGAGTCCTCGCGGGGTTGCCATTTTCTAATATCTTCATACTTAAATTGTGATTCGTCTCATAATAAAAATCTTTGACATGCTTGTATGTACAGTCCGCTGTAAACGCCATGTTAAGGTTTAATGTAATCTAATAGGTGAATAAGTTGAGTAACAAATGGATTATGACCAAATGGATTTATGGTATAGAATGAGTGTTTGCTGAAATACTTTTAGGAGTAAGGATAAATAAATGAATTCAAGAATGAGAATATAGCAATGAGAACCTTTGATGAAATAAATACAACAGTCCAGGCAGGATTGGGAAAAATAAAATGTGACCTAAAATTGACAAATGTTAAATTAGTTAATGTTTATTCCTCAGAAATTTATCCTTCTGATATTTATATTAAAGGCAAAAGAATTGTAAGTATAAGTCCTATTGCAGGTCTTGAAGCAAATGAAACGATAGATTGCAAAGGGCAATATGCGATACCTGGGTTGATCGATTCTCATATGCATTTTGAGACAACTTTGCTTGCTCCTGAAACTTTGGTGGATATTATTCTGCCAAATGGTACTACTACTCTCTGTATGGATGCTATGGAAATTGCAAATGTAGCTGGTGAAGCTGGATTGAAAGAAATGCTCCAATCCATTGATCAATTGCCGTATCGTGCGTATCTGGAAGTTTCTTCCAGAGTTCCAACTGCTCCAAAATTTGAAACAACAGGTGGAGTGCTTGGAATAGTTGAAGTTGAAAAGCTCTTGGATTGTAATGAAAGCTTAAGTTTAGGTGAAATTGATCCGTCTAAAATTTTTTATTTTGGCGGGGAGTACATAGAAAAAATTGTAGCTGCATTGCAAAGAAGGAAAAAGGTGAATGGACATGCAATTGGCCGATATGGACAAGAACTCAATGTTTATGCCAGTGCCGGTGTTTCAGATGATCATGAGTGCGTGGATGTTGATGAGTTGATCGATAGGGTTAGATTGGGAATGACTGTGATGGTTAGAGAGGGAAGCAGTGAAAGGAATGTTGATAGTTTGATTAATGGTGTGATTGAAAATTCATTAACAACTGAATTTTTATTATTTTGTACAGATGATAAACATGTCAATGACATCATGTCCGAAGGTCATATTAATTATAATGTGAATCGGGCCATTGAATTAGGGCTTGCCCCAATGAAAGCTATTCAAATTGCCTCAATTAATGCGGCTAGGCATTTTAGAGTTGAAGATGAAATAGGCAGCATTACGCCGGGAAGGTTAGCAGATATTTTATTGACTAAAGATATTAATAAAATCAACCCTTCAAGAGTATTCTTTGAAGGAAAGCTAGTTGCAGAAAATGGTAAAATTATAAATTCTGCTATACCTCGAGAATATCCTGAATGGATTAAAAATACTGTAAAATTTAAAAAAGCTATTACTCCAAAATCATTTATTGTGATCTCAAAAAAAAATGAACCCAAAACTAAAGTCAATGCAATTGAATTAATTGATGATCAAATTATAAATAACTGGATTTGTGCAGAGTTGCCGGTAGAAAATGGTGAGATTGGTTGTGATCTTAATAAAGATTTGCTGAAGCTTTCAGTCGTTGAACGATATGGTAAAACATGTGGTATAGGAAATGGTTTTGTTAAGGGATTCAAACTTAAGAAAGGTGCTTTGGCTTCTTCCGTTTCCCATGACCATCATAATATTATTTGTGTTGGGACCAATGATGAAGACATGAGTGTTGCAGTGAATGCACTAAAAGAAATTCAGGGTGGATTTGTAGTTGTTGAAAACAAAAAAGTAATTGGTAAAATTCAGCTTTCATTAGGAGGTTTGATGAGCCAAAAACCAACAATAGAGGTTCTTAAGGAAGCAGAAAATATTAATAAAATTGCCAAAATACTTGGAACAGAAATGGCTTCGCCGTTTATGACTTTAAGTTTTATTTCTCTGCCCACTGTACCAAAGTTGGGCTTGACAGACAAAGGTCTAGTGGATGTACAGTCCCATAGACTTATAAATTTAGAAATTTAAATTAATTTTGAAATACTTTCTTTTTCAGGTTTAATTTACATCATAAATATAAAACCTAAACGAAGTACATTATGTGCTAATAATGTATAAATGTTTATGCATGCATTATTTCCATTTATTTATGGATGAGAGAGATGGTGCAAATATTTTACATGAATAGCGCGTTAACTTATTGCCTATCTTATGTTTTTAATCTATCATCATATTTATAAACTTATTATCTAGTAAGTATACTCCTAATAATATTTTATTATTAACTTTTTAAGAGTTCGCAGTATGGTTAATTGGAAAAGTTACTTAAAAAAGAATCAGAATAGATTTACAGACGAACTGATAGAGTTTTTGAGTATTCCTACAATTTCTTCAAACCACAAATATGATAAAGATTTTTATAAAGCAGCATGCTGGCTGGTAAAAAGGCTTAAAAAAGCCGGTATAAGTAATGCCAAAGTAATAGATGGTTATGGTCAGCCATATGTATATGGAGAATATTTTACTTCATTAGATGCTAAAACTTTATTAATATATGGTCATTATGATGTTCAACCTGTGGATGAAAATAAGTGGATATCTCATCCGTTTAAGCCTGAAATAAGAGATAATAAAATTTTTGCAAGAGGTTCAAGCGATGATAAAGGTAATTTATTGATTCCTGTTTTTGCCGCTGAAGCTATTATAAAAACCTATGAAAATTTGAACTTAAACCTTAAATTTTTATTTGATGGAGAAGAAGAAATTGGAAGTCCTAATATTACAAAATTTATTGGGGATTATAAAGAAACGTTAAGTTGCGATGTTGCATATTGTGCAGATGGCGCTCAGCTTTTTGAGGATGCTCCGTCCATTGTGCTTGGAACCAGGGGGATTTGCGAGATGGAGGTCACTGTGACAGGTTCTGCTTCAGATTTGCATTCAGGGAGATATGGAGGTGCTGTACATAACTCAGTAGAAGTACTGTCTTCTCTTATTAGTTCTATGAAAGATGAAAATGGGACTATTGTCGTTGATGGATTTTATGATGGAATAATTGAAGTATCTGATTTGGAGAGAGGCTATATTGAAGAAGTCCCTTTTAATATATTAGAATTTATGAATCAAGCGAAAATTAAAGGTCTTATAAGTGAGCCAGGGTATTCATATTTAGAACAGTTATGGATAAGGCCGTCCTTGGATATAGTTGGTTTGTGGGGAGGATTTATTGATAAAGGGATGAAGACAATTATTCCATGTGAATCCAATGCAAAAATAGCCTGTAGATTAGTTCCGGGTCAAAACCCTTTAGATGTATTCAGGTGTATTGAAAAACATTTGATTGAGAGATGTCCGGATGGAGTTGAAATAAAAATTTTTTCTGATAAAGATCACGGTAGTGCAGAAGCCTATTTCATGCCTATTGATCACTGGGGAAATAACACTTTATGTGACGTGTTTAAATATATATATAAAAAAGAACCATATTATATAAGATGGGGGGCTACAATTCCTATTTGTGCAATTCTTTACGACATGCTGGGAATTCATTCTTCAATTTTATCATTTGGAATGTTGGATGAAAATATTCACGCACCAAATGAATTTTTCCGACTTGATAGTTTCATAAAAGGACAGCATATATACTGTTCTCTATTCGAAACAATAAGTAAACTAAACAATAAAATACATAAAAATAATTTCATACTTAATTCTGAAGTTGAATGTTAAATAATGAATATGTTTTCTAAAAAAACTTTAACTTTTCATCTAAATCGATATTCTAAAACTAGAATTTATAATCGATGTAGTGAAAATTTTTCCCGTGGAATATCTCGTTTACATGAACAATGAAACAAAAAAATATTTATCATATTTAAAGAATGAAAGACAGGTATCATTAAATACAATAAGCAGTTATCTGCAGGATATTAAGCAGTTCAGTGAAATTATACTGGATGGTTCTGATATTGATAAAATTGAATGGAAGTCAATTACTCTTTCTGATGCAAGAACTTACCTGATAGAATGTCAGGATTTGGGTTGTTCAAAAAGATCAATGAACAGGAAAATGTCTGCCCTTAGATCATTTTATAAATTTATGATTAGGGAGGGGATTTTAGATAGTAATCCTTTTGCTAATATATCTTCTCCTAAGATGGATAGAAAACTGCCGAAATATTTATCAGTTAATGAAGTGGACATTCTGCTTGAAGCTCCAGAGCAATACTGGAGAGATGCAATTACAAATGGAAGTGCAAAGAAGGAAGAGAATGCTGTTTTTTCTATGAAAAGAGACACAGCTATATTGGAACTTATTTATAGCTGCGGAGCCAGAATCAGTGAGGCATTGAATATTAATATAAAAGATCTTGATACATTAAGTTCTATTGTAAAACTTAAAGGTAAAGGTAAAAAAGAACGTATCTGCCCTTTAGGCAAACCAGCCATTAAAGCCTTGAGAAGTTACATGAGAATTCGTAGAAACTGGACTTCTGACAGCAGATCAGAATCTCCTATGTTTATTAATCAGAATGGAGGAAGAATTACTGCAAGATCTTTTCAGAGGTTTTTTAAGAAATACATTCTTTTTATAGGTTTATCTCCTGAGTTAACCCCCCATAAATTGAGACATTCTTTTGCAACTCACCTTCTTGATGCTGGGGCAGATTTGAGAAGTGTTCAAGAGCTTTTGGGACATTCAAGTTTAAGTACTACACAGATATATACTCATATTAGCACTGAACATATGAAAAATGTATACCGTATGGCTCACCCAAGAGCAAAATATAAGTAAATATTCAATTATCAATTATTAATTATTACTTATTTATTATATATTGTTATACTTATCTGATGATAAATGATTGACCTTTAGTAATGTAATTTTGAACTCAAACTTAATAGATAGAGAAAAATTATGATTTACAGAATTGAAATATCTACCTTACCCGGATGTAAAGACATCAAAGCTGAAACTGCAAAACAGCAGATCAAAAACATTTTTAATAGGGATATTGAAGATTTAAATACCCGTGATGTCTATACTGTTTCAGCTGATATAAGTGAATATGATGCAAAAAAAATAGGATCTGAATTAGTTAATCCAGTTGTACAGAAAGTAGAAATAGGAACTTCTGATAATTTTAATTATGACTGGATTGCAATTGTAGGTTTTCTGCCCGGAGTTACGGATAATGTTGGGAAAACAGCATTTTTGGCTGTTAGTGATATTCTTGGTAGAGAATTGGAAAAACCCAAGGAAAAAATATTTAGTTCAACAGAGTATCTCTTCAAAGGAATAGACTTAAAAAGGGAAGATATAAAAAACATAGCAGAAGGTTTGCTGGCTAATGAGCTTATCCAAACAATAACTGTCTTGTCAAAATCTGAAGTAGATGCTGAAAATCTTCCTGATAATGTCCCATTTGTTAAATCAACTTCAGAGCCCAGTGTCAAAGAGATAAATTTTGATGTTTCAGATGAAAAATTGATCGAAATAAGTAAAAAAGGTATTTTAGCTTTGAGCTTGCAGGAAATGAAAGCTATACAGAGCTACTTCAGAAATAGTGAAAACAGAGATGATATTGGGTTAAGAAATAACCCTACAGATGTTGAACTTGAATGTATTGCTCAAACTTGGTCTGAACACTGCAGTCATAAAATCTTTGATGCAGAAATAGAGTATGAAGATGAAAATGGGAAAACAGAAAAAATAATTTCATGTTTTAAAACTTTTATAATGAAAAGTACTGCTGAAATTGCCAAAGATGTAGATTGGCTTGTTTCTGTATTCCATGATAATGCCGGTGTTATAGCTTTTAATGATTCTACTGATATTGTTTTTAAAGTTGAAACTCATAACAGCCCGTCTGCTCTTGATCCTTACGGTGGAGCAATGACTGGTATAGTCGGAGTTAACAGAGATCCAATGGGAACAGGAATTGGAGCCGAACTGCTGATAAATGTCTGGGGATACTGTTTAGGTTCTCCTTTTACTGATAATAAATCCGTTCCAGAAGGACTTTTGCATCCAAGAAGATTAAGAGACGGTATTCATAAAGGGGTTATTGATGGTGGAAATCAAAGCGGTATACCCTATGGTAACGGATGGGAATATTTTGATGACAGATATATAGGAAAGCCGTTGGTTTTTTGCGGTACAGTTGGAACTCTTCCTAAAAAAATAGGGAATGTAAAAGGATTTGAAAAAGAGATATTGCCAGGTGATTTAATTGTAATGTCTGGAGGGAGAATAGGTAAAGACGGTATTCACGGAGCTACTTTTTCCAGTGAAGAACTTCATAAAGACAGCCCTGTCCAGGCCGTACAGATAGGAGATCCTATAACTCAGAAAATGATGAGTGATTTTATCTATGAGGCTAGAGACCGTGGATTATATAGATTTGTAACTGATAACGGTGCTGGAGGACTTTCCTCTTCAATTGGAGAAATGGCTGAAGAATGTGGCGGCTGTGAAATGGATTTGGGAAAGGCACCTGTAAAATACGCTGGATTAAATCCATGGGAAATCCTCGTTTCAGAAGCACAGGAAAGAATGTCGTTTGCAGTACCTAAAGAGCATATTGAAGAGTTTAAAGCTTTAGCTAAAGAGAGGGAAGTGGAAGTCAGCGTTCTAGGGGAATTTACTGATTCTGGAAAAATCCATCTTCTTTTCAATGGTAAAACTGTTGCTTTTATGGATATAGATTTTCTTCATGACGGCTGTCCCAGAATGCAGCTTAAAGCTAAATGGACAAAGCCCGTATGGCCTGAGCCTGACAAAAAAGAACTTGGTGATAGAAATATAACTGAAGATATGTTGAATTTAATTTCAAGGCTAAACATCTGCACAGATGAATTTAAAGGCAGACAGTATGACCATGAAGTGAAAGGTCTGAGTGTTATTAAACCTTTTATCGGTAAAGACAGAGATGTTAGAAATGATGTCGGGGTTTTTATGGTGAAGCAACTGAGCAGAGAAGGAATTGTTCTTTCGTCTGCTTTACTGCCAAGATATAGTGATATTGATACCTATCACATGATGGCATCTGCTATTGATCTTGCTGTAAGAAGAACTGTTGCCGCAGGTGCTGATTTTGACCATATGGCAGGACTTGATAATTTTTGTTGGCCAGACCCTGTTCAGACTGAAAAAACACCAGATGGAGAATATAAACTTGCCCAGCTGGTAAGAGCTAATCAGGCATTATATGACTATACAAAAATATTTAAAACCCCATGTATTTCAGGCAAGGACAGTATGAAAAATGACAGTACCAGAGGCGGGAAGAAAATATCAATTCCTCCTACTGTGCTGTTTAGTACTATTGCAAAAATATCTGATATTGATAATGCGGTTTCGCTTGATTCAAAATTTGCTGGAGATGTTGTTTATGTTGTTGGAAAAACTAAGCCTGAGTTGGGAGGGAGCGAATATTTTGCAATGCTTGGTTATACAGGGAATAATGTTCCTAAGGTTGACGGAAACGCCGCTTATTCGTTATATAAAGCTATTAATGAGTTAACCCATCGAAACTTGGTACGTTCTATAACAGTTCCCGAATTAGGGGGGCTTGGAGTGGCTTTTGCTAAAATGGCAATGGGTGGAAACTTAGGTCTAAATATAGATATCGATAAAATCCCTTGCGAAGGTAGAATTTGTAATACTGAACTTATTTTTTCAGAAACAAATAGTAGATTTGTAATTACTGTTGCGGAAAATAAAACTGATGAATTTGAAAAAATATTGACCGGTTTTGACTATGCCAGAATTGGCGAAGTCATAGAAGAGCCTGAAATTAAGTTTGGAAAACATAAATTGCTGATAAGTGAATTGAAAAAGAATTACAAAGCGACACTGAATAAAATTTAAATTTCATGGCAGACAAATTTAAAATAACGAGAAGACAGTTTATTAAAAACATGCTGTTTACATCTTTGTTTCTCTGTTTGCCATGTTTTGCTATTTCAAAAATTTGTTCTGGGAAAAGTAATATTGAAAATGATCCTATTCATATGATTCAATTGAATATGCTCCTTATATCTGCTTAAAAGACTTTAAAAAAAGCAGTGCTTTTGGCACAGGTTTATCAAAAAATAAAACGTTGGTGATGGGAGATAAGCTTTGCAACTTTAAGCTTAAAAAAGAATGTAAAGTTATACAGTGCTGCGATAGTGAAATTGATGAAATTAGAAAAAGAACTTCAGAAAATAAATTATATAAAACAATTTAATCTTGAAATAATAAAAAAAAGGCTTAAATGTGGTAAAAATGGAGCGAGCGAACGGATTCGAACCGTCGACAATCACGTTGGCAACGTGAGGCTCTACCACTGAGCTACGCTCGCTTAAAAACAGTTACAGAAGATACTATTAATTTAAACAAAATCAAATCATAAATTATAAAAAAATATGTTTTTTCATGAAAAATTAAAAATTCTAATCTTAGGATTGGGTAAAAGTGGGATTGCTACAGTTAATCTAGCTAATAAGAAAGGTTACGAAGTAATTGCTATTGACCAGAGATCTAGTGACAATTTATTATGCATAAAAAAAGAACTTTCAGCTAAAAAGAATAGAGTGATATTGGGCTTTAATGATGAATCACTTCCGCTGTGTAGCCTGATAGTAATAAGCCCCGGAATTTCACCCGATTCATTTTTAGGCAGGCTTGCAGAAAAAACCGGTGTTAAAATTATAAGTGAAATTGAATTTGCATATAGTTATTGTAAATATCCTATAATCGCAATTACTGGAACTAACGGTAAAACTACTGTAACTGAATTGTGCAGTCACTTATTAAATAAATCAGGTCTAAAAACAACAACAGCAGGTAATATAGGCAAACCATTAGCTGAAATTGTTATGGCTAATGAAAAATATGACTATATAGTTTTAGAACTTAGCTCATTTCAACTTCATTATATTGATGTATTTAAGCCCTTTCTTGCAGTAGTTTTAAATATTGATTCAGATCATATTGACTGGCATTGTAGTTTAAAAAATTATATCCATGATAAAATGAATATTATTAAAAATATTCATTTTAAAAATAAAATCATAATTAATTACAATCTTCTTGATACTGTAAATAATTATAAAAGTGGGTATAATTCAAAATCATTTTCTCTTATTTCAGGAAAAGCAAATTTATTTATTAAAGATGGGAAATTATATCATAATAATCAGGCTGTTTGTTCTGTAAATAAATTTACTAATTTTAAAGCCGGACATGATTTTGAAAATCTAATGGCTGCACTGGCCGTTTGCAATGAAATTGGATTGAATATAAAAAACTGTATAGAATTTATCAGAGATTTTAAACTTGGAAACCATAGAATGGAATTTGTTATGGAATATAAAAATGTAAAATATATTAATGATTCAAAATCAACAAATCCATTAGCGTTAATTGCAGCAGTAAACTCTTGCGGAGAGGATAATAATATTTGTCTTATAGCTGGAGGTTTAGATAAAAAAATGAATTTTAAGGCGATATTAGATCTTGAAAAAAAAATAAAAAAAGTTTTTCTTACTGGAAAATCAAAAAATAAGCTAGCAAAATTGTGCGAAAGTGTATTAAATTACAGTAAACACGAGACTTTTAAAGATGCTGTAGAGGCAGCCTGTGATTATTCTGAGAGTGGAGACATTGTTTTGTTATCACCAGGTTGTGCCAGTATGGACATGTTTAAAAACTATGAAGAAAGAGGAAATTATTTCAAAAAATTAATAAATAGGAGAGTTTTAGATGAGGTGCAAAGTTAGTAATTTTACTTCAGGATCAGTAGTTTTAATAAGTCTGTGTTTAGGGGTGTTCATGTTCTTAAATGGATGTAGAGGTCCAAAAGTTTTAAATGATAGAGGAAATGTTCCTAGTCCGACTCTTGCCCCTGGAGAAAATGCAAATGAGCTTGCAAATCAGCAGAATTTAGAGTTACCGATAGGAGCTAATGAACAGATTAAACTATCTGATGAAACTATTAAATCCTCATCTGGTGCCGGAGAAGGTTCTTCCAGCCTAGTAAATATTAAAAGTTCTAAACCTGTGCATTATACTGTAAAAAAAGGTGATTCTTTCTGGAAAATAGCAAAAATGTATGATGTCAGTATGAAAGAGCTTGCTGCATATAACAAAATGGATTTAAATAAAAAACTTAAATATGGTACCGTCCTTGAGATACCACCAGGAGGGCTTCTTTCTCCAAAAGTAATGCCTAAAAGGAAAGTATCGTCTAGAGCAAATAAAATTACTACAACTGCTTTAACTGCAGGGGGGGCTAAATATACCGTTAAAAGAGGCGATTCTTTATGGAGTGTTTCAAAGAAAAACGGAACTACAGTGAAAGCATTGGCGGAAGCTAATGGCATTAGCCCTAAAACTCACCTTATAGTGGGACAAAAGTTGGTAATACCAAGAGGAACAAAGCCAAAAAACAAAATAGTAAATAATTCGACTTCAGTAAAAAGTAGTTCTGTAAAAGCTAAAAATGATAACAAAAACAAAGTTACTTTAAGCAATGATGATAAAAAATTACTTGATGGAATTACTGCAGAACCTAATGCTCCTTCCAAACCTGTAGAAGTTAGCCCTGATGTAACTGCTTCAATATCAACACCAAGTTATTTGCCTCATACAGTAAAAGATGGAGATACATGGAGCACAGTTTCAGATATGTATGGAGTAAGTGTTGCTGACTTGAAAAAAGCCAATCCCAAAATTGCATCTGATAAAGAACTGAAAGTTGGAAGCGTAGTCAATATACCTGAAGAATAATATAAAAAATAATTTGAAAAACTGTTTCAATCTTTATTGATTGAAACAGTTTTTTTTTTATAATGTATGAGAAGTATAATAAATCCGATTATTAATCAAATGAAAGGAAATATGAAAAAAACCTTAACAACAATGTTTGTAACTGCAATTGCTTTTATAAGTATTGAATTTGCCGGTTCTGCCGCATCTGTCGGTTCATCTGGTGCTCTAAAAAATGTGGAGGGTATTACACTTGGATGGTGGATCGCTCCTATAGCATCTATAATTGCTTTAATATTTGCTTTAATATTTTATATATGGGTAATGAAGGCATCTGAGGGAACCAGTGCTATGAAAACCATAGCCAGTCATGTAAGAGAAGGTGCAAAAGCTTATTTAGCCCGCCAGTATAAAACTGTTACCATAGTATTTATAGTATTAGCTGTATTATTTATTATATTAGCATATTTAGGCTTACAGAACCCATTTGTACCAGTTGCTTTTTTGACAGGAGGTATATTTTCAGGTCTTTGTGGGTTTTTAGGTATGAAAACTGCAACTAATGCATCAGCACGAACTGCAAATGCAGCTGGAGAAAGTTTAAATAAAGGTTTACAGATTGCATTTAAATCTGGTGCTGTCATGGGGCTTGTAGTTGTTGGTTTCGGTTTATTTGATATTTCTATGTGGTACCTAATTTTAGATAAATTAGTTTATACTCCTGCCAATATGACTGGGGGGTTATCGTTTTTAGGGTTGCAGCTTGTTCAGCAGGGATTTGATCCAAGTCATAAGCTAATTGAGATAACAACAACAATGTTAACTTTTGGAATGGGTGCTTCAACACAGGCTCTTTTTGCCCGAGTTGGCGGAGGTATTTATACTAAAGCAGCCGATGTAGGGGCAGATCTAGTAGGTAAAGTTGAAGCAGGTATACCTGAAGATGATCCAAGAAATCCGGCAACAATAGCTGATAATGTTGGTGATAATGTTGGTGATGTAGCAGGGATGGGTGCAGACCTTTATGAATCATACTGTGGTTCTATACTAGCAACGGCATCTTTAGGAGCGGCTTTACCCTTAACTTCTAAAATAAGCGGTGCTGTAGCAGTAACAGCTCCCATGATAGTAGCAGGTGTCGGTATCATTTTATCTATTATAGGCATATTTATGATACGCTGCAAAGAAGATGCCGACATGAAGAGTCTGCTTAAAGCTCTCGGTGTCGGAACCTGGGGAAGTAGTATCTTAATTATTATTGCTCTGGCTGTTCTTACATGGGGATTTAATATTATTACTCCTGGTATATTTGGTTCTATTGTTTCGGGACTTGTCTGTGGTACAATTATTGGATATTTTACTGAATATTATACTTCTGATGAATATAAGCCTACAAAAGGGATTGCTAAACAGGCTGAAATGGGTGCTGCCACAACAATTATAGACGGTATGGCTGTCGGTATGTTTTCATCTGGAATACCTGTTATAGCCGTTGCTGCAGCTATTTTGTGTGCATTTGGTTTTTCAGGCGGATTTGTGAATATGGCAGAAGGCCTCTATGGAATTGGGTTTGCGGCTGTAGGTATGCTTGCAACTTTAGGTATTACTCTAGCAACAGATTCATACGGCCCTATTGCAGATAATGCTGGAGGCAATGCTCAGATGGCAGGACTTGATCCTATAGTGAGAGAAAGAACAGATGCACTCGATATGCTGGGAAATACAACTGCAGCTACAGGGAAAGGATTTGCAATAGGATCAGCAGCATTGACTGCTCTGGCTCTTCTAGCAGCATATGTTATGGAAGTTGATATCTGGAGTCATAAATTAGGTACTACTATTGAAGGATTTTCTCCTGTTTCTTACAAAGCTGCTTCAAATAAAATCATGTATTATATAGATATTTATAATGTTCATGTGATGAACCCACTAATGATATGTGGGGTATTTATCGGTGCGATGATGGCTTTTGTTTTTTGTGCTATGACAATGAAGGCTGTAGGTAGAGCAGCTGGGGCAATGGTTAACGAAGTGAGACGTCAATTTAAAGAAATTCCTGGTATTTTAACTGGAAAAGGAACGCCTGATTATGCTAAATGTGTTGAAATCTCTACTAAAGGTGCACAAAGAGAAATGATTGTACCATCTCTATTAGCACTTATAGTACCAATAGTAGTAGGGCTTGTCTTAGGTGTGCCGGGAGTAATGGGGCTTCTTATTGGAGGTTTGACAGCTGGTTTTGTTTTAGCCTGTACTTTAAACAATGCAGGTGGAGCATGGGATAACTCAAAAAAACATATTGAAAAGGGTAATTTTGGCGGTAAAACATTACCAAGCGGAGATAAAAATCCTACTCATGCTGCAGCTGTAATCGGAGATACTGTGGGTGATCCTTTTAAAGATACAAGCGGACCGTCTCTTAACATACTTATTAAATTAATGAGTATGGTCAGTATTGTATTTGCTCCATTGGTAGTAAAATTGTCACCTATCGTTCATTCATGGTTAGGTTTTCATTAAAAAAATAACTTACTAAGTAGAAAACCTAATGAAATAAGTTTCATTAGGTTTTTCTATGTTAACTTTATAAGTTCTCCAAAGTAAAATCTATTGATTCACCTTTTTGCATATCTTTAATGCTAAAAAGACCTGATTCTACTTCATTTGATCCTATATATATAGCTTTAGATGCATTAATACGATTTGCTTTTTTGAAAAAAGATTTAGGTTTTTCAGGTTTAAGAGACATATCGCAATTTTCATTTCTTTCTCTTAATTTTGAAGTAATTTTTAGAGCTAATTTTTGAGAATCAGTATCCATAAAACCTATGGAATATTCAATTTCAGATTCTTTACCAGGTGTTTTATCTAGATCATCCAGTAGTTCTGAAATTACTACATCTCCAAAACCAAGTCCTACGCACGGCATTACATCTCCACCTAGTTTACTTAAAAGGTTATTATACCTTCCACCACCGAATATTGCTCTGAATTTTTTATTAATATCAAATGCCTCAAAAACAATACCGGTATAATAAGCTAATCCGCGAATTATAGAAATATCGAAAATTAGATAATCGTCAAATCCCATATCTTTTGCAATACCGAAAAGCTCTTTAATTTCAATAACAGACCAATTGTCAGCACCAAGTTGATCTATAACCTGGTCCAGAGATTGGATGGACATCAGATCGAAAATTTTAGTTATATCAACTTCTGGTACACCTTCTTCTTTTAAAAGTTCTACCATTTGCTCTTCAGAGATTTTACCTAGTTTATCAATAACTAGAAAACAAGCCGCAAAGTATTCTTTATCAATGCCGGATACATCAAAGAGCTCTCCAAGTATAGAACGGCTTCCTATGTGAACTTTGAATTCATTACTTGTCAATCCCATACTTCTGATAGCATCTATCGCTGTAGATAAGACCTCAGCTTCAGCCATAACTGATTTTTCACCTATAATATCAAGATTCCATTGATAGTGTTCACGTTTTCGCCCTCTAGTCATTCTTTCATATCTGAAACATTGTCCAATTGCAGACCATTTCACTGGAAAATTTAGAGCTTTCTGATGACTGATGATCATTCTTGCAAGAGATGGTGTAAGTTCAGGACGAAGTGCCAGTCGTCTATTGCTTTTATCTTCAAATGTATAAATCTGCTCTGATATCTCTTCTCCTGATTTTCTTTCCAGAAGTTCAAGTGTCTCTACAACAGGTGAATCGTAAAATTCGAAACCGTGAATTTTGGAAGCTTTACGCCAATAATTGAAAATTGCATCATGTACACGATATTCTTCTGGGTAAAAGTCCCGCATTCCGCGGGGCGCTGCGTATTTTGCCATAATGGTGTGTATCTCCGATAATTATAATTAAATCTGTAAGAAACTAAAAGTATTTCGTTATCTGATTAACAATTATACTGCAGGATAAAACAGGTTTATTCCAGCTTAGCTTGATTCTTACAATTTATACATCAAACAAAAACCCCGCAAATCTAATATGCGAGGTTTAATATACTATAAATAAAAGCTAACGCTATTTATTATAGATTGTTAGGACTAATTTTGTTAACTTTGTCTTTTAACTCTTTACCAGGCCTAAATTTCACAACAGCTCTTTCAGGTATAACTACTTCATTTTCAGGTCTGTTTGGATTACGTCCTTTTCTTGCTTTTCTAACCTTTACTTCAAATACTCCGAAATTTCTAAGTTCAATAGTATTAGCAGATGATAGCTCGCTAGATATGTAATCCAAAGTCTTTTGAACTACTGCAGCTACCTGATTCTGTGTTAAATCAGTTTCACCTGAAATTTTAAGTACCATGTCTCTTTTTGTCATTATGATTACTCCTAGTTACTCCTATGTAATATTCTACAATCTTTGTGTTTAGATTTAGATAAGAAATACATTTTAAAACTTCTTTATGTTAATTACAAGAAAATTAGGAACTTTTAACACTATTTTTCTCTAACTTGATATAAAATGTGTAAAATAATGAGTAATCATGATTATATAAAAAGAGAGTGAAAAAGTTAACGTAAAATGATGTGATTTTTCAATCTCAATATGAAAGCATTAAAAAAATAGATAATTATTCTTCGGAGAGCCATAACTCAAAAAATTTTTTTGCCATTGGAGCATTTGTTAAACCTCCAGCTACTCCACCATTTACAGAAATTGCAATAGAGTATAATTTATTCTTATGTTGTCCGAAACCTGTAAACCATGTATTTTTTGTTCTTTTGTCTCTCGGTCCAATTTGAGCAGTCCCTGTTTTTCCATATAAACTTATAACATCTGTTTTTGCTCTTTTACCTGAACCGTTAGAGTCATTGACAACTTCATACATCCCTTGTCTAACTGTATCAATCATTTTCATTGATACAGGAATTTTATCAACTATTTTGGGCTTGAATGTGTAGAGAGGTTTATTATTGTAGTTTAGTACAGTCTGTACTAAATATGGTTTCCAGACTATTCCTCCATTAGCAATAGCGGCAGTAAATAGGGCTGCCTGGACAGGAGTCAAAGATATCATGCCCTGTCCTATGGAAATAAGTCCTGTATCGAAACTGTTCCAGTTACGATTATGAATTTTTTTCTTAAGTGCTCTCGTGGGCATAATACCTGAACGTTCTGGAAGACCTACGCCTGTTTTTCTGCCTATACCGGATGAGTTGTAAATTTCTGATAAATTATCTAAACCAAGCTTTATTCCTGTTTTTACAAAATAAACATTGCACGAATCTCTAATTGCATCGTACATATTTTCATTACCGTGACCTCCATATTTCCACGCCCAGCATCTTATTCTTGAGTTACCTATTTTTGCAGCTCCATCGCAATAAACTGTTTCATTGGGGTTTATTCCTGACTTTAATGCAGCTAGTGCAACAAGAGGTTTAACTATAGAGCCAGGCATAAAAGCTCCCATGAGAGGTTTATCTAAAAGTGGTTTATCAGAAGAATACAATAATTTATTCCATTCCTTGCTGGAAATACCATCAGTGAATAAATTACTGTCAAAAGTAGGGGAAGAAGCCATGGCTATTACAGCACCTGTATTTGCGTCTAGTAATACTAAAGCACCATTTTTTCCCTTCAAAGTTTCTTTTGCTGCTTTTTGAGCTTTCCAGTTAATAGTAAGTTTGACGCTGTTTCCATTTCTTGTATCTATATTAATTCCTAAATCGTCATGAACATAACCTTTTACATTTACTCTTACCAGTTTGCTTCCGGCTTTTCCTCTCAGGCCATTATAACCGGCCCCTATATTAATTTGTTTATCTAAAAGTTTTTCCAAGCCAGCCCTGCCTTTTGTATCAGGAATATAATATGAAAATTTTTTTCTGTCGGGCGCACTTCCAGCGTCTTCCTTACCGGTATATCCAATAAAGTTGCTGGCGGTTTTTCCATCAGGATAATATCGCGTAGGTATAGGTATAATTTCCATTCCGTGTACAGGTGGTGATATTTCAGATGCGATAGCAAGTTCTTTTGCACTTAAATTAGACAAAATAGTTATTGGCATAGCAGGTTTTAGATTCATATGCTTGATGATGTTTTTTTTTGTTAATTTAAGTTCTCTATGAATTTTATCTGCTATTTCCTGTGCGCTTTTGTAAATATGTTTAATCGATTTGTCTCTAGCTCCATAAACTCTCATTTCTGTCAAATGAAAAACAATGTTATAGTTTGGAATACTGTCAGCTATTACATGGCCGTCAGAAGAAATTATTCGTCCTCTTATTGCAGGGACACGAATCCTTCTAATACTTTGTGTATTAATGGACTTAGAGTATTTATTGTTGCCTGTTATCTGTATCATAGCTAATCTTATGATTAAAATAGATACAAAGACAAGTATTATACCAGCTAAAACAAATATTCTATATCTGCTGTGAATTCTGTATGACAACTTAAAGTTCCCGGTTTAGCTTTTCCTGTGCTTCTGTATATAGATTAATTCTCAGTACTTTGCTAATAGAATCAAGAACAGAAATGTAAATTGGCATAAGAAAAGCTCCTAAGAGCACTGAAGCAGTTAATAATAGGAAGTTTATAAATAATAAATATATTCCTTGTTCGTTCAACGAGTAGTTTAATACAAGAACAGGTAAAGTATATATAAGTGCAGCTACTCCACCTGGAACTGTCTGGAGTTTCATATTCTGAACATTACTTTTATATAGCCATACAATTGCCAGTATTGAAATAACTATAAGAGTAAACGGACTTATAAAAATCGTTCTACCATACAATATATCAATAATAATGCCGGAAATTATTGCACTGATTATGCCTTTTCTCCAACCATAAACAACCGATAAATAAATAATGGATAATGCAGTTATAGGAAAAATTATACCGTATGTCCCTACAATAATCTGTATAATAATTGAGAAAAAAATAATTATAAAAATATAGGCAATATGTATCATTTTTTTACTAATATCAATACGAAATCTATGTGATTTAAATTTACAGACATATCAACCTTTGCTTTTATAAATAAATTATTATAAAGTGACGTATCAGCTTGGTTTTTTGCATTTTTTACTAAATGTCCAACTTTAAGGTTTGGAGGAGTTAAAGAATTCAAGCCGGAAGTAATAACTTTTGAATATGCTTTATAGCTAAGATCTCTAGGAAGGAAGTTGATAATTGGCCATACATTACTACTGTTTCTTATACCTCCCTGTATTACTCCTGTAGCTCCATTTTTTGGGATGGATACGCTAAGTTGGCACTCGCTGCTTAACAAAGTATATACAAGTGATGTGTGATTAGATACAGTTCCTATACGTCCAATTACTCCGAATTCAAGTTTATTCTTGTTGGATTTTACTCTTCCCAAAACGATTGCACCTTCCTGTATTCCGTCTGCCAGACCTTTATTGATGACAAACTGTTGATACCATTTTATGGGATCTCTTGTTATAATTTCAGCAAAAATATATTCAAAATCAGGAGTAGTTTTTAATTTTAGTAATCTTTTAAGTTCATCATTTTCTTTTTTAAATTGTTCAAGATAATTGGATTTTTCAGTAAGCTCACTATTTTTTCTCTGAAGTGTATAGATATCAACAATAAGAGATTCTTTACTCTCATTTAACATTGATTTCTGTTTTAAATTTTCCTCTGCTTTATGAGAAATTGAAAAAAAGGGATAGAAAAAGTCAGAAGTGATTCTAAATAAAAACTTTCGGTAGGAATTAAATCCTAACGGAATTATAAGTAATATGATTAATATTATAAATAAAGACTTTCTTTTCAGCATGTTATAATATTATCATATTACTCAAATTATTTCATAGGAATTAAAATTAAAGTATTTTTATTCCAGATTCATTATTCCAATCAATATCCCATGATTTAGCTAATAATGGTTTTGTAGGCTGACCCCATGAATTAAAGTCAAGTAATAAAATGTCATCTCTGGAAGTAAAGTATATATCCAGAACTATATTCTCAGACGGGAGTAACCATGATATTTCCTCCACCATAGCTTTGGCTTTGGTCCAATATGTATCTCTCTTTAATTCTAACCTGTGATATGCCCTGTTAAGCCAGTATTGGCTCATTAATTTTAATTCACCTTCATAAATAAATAATCTGAACTCTCTCGGATAAGTCATATTCCTGAACGGTCTTACACAAATACATTCAAATTCTCTGTTTTTTGCCGCATTTCTAACTTTTTCACTATTTGTTAGATTGTTCCATGCGCTTTGTGCAGAATGTACAGCACCCTTTTTGCTGGTAAACCTTGGAGTATCATTTGGAGAAACGGTGTCAGTGAAAACAAAAGTACTTCCTGAAAAAGCACTTTGGGCTTTCTGGATTCTTGTAATTAGTGAGCCGACCTGCTCACCAAAAGTTACTTTATTTGCAAGCAAATCAAGATCTGATTCTTTAAGTTTAACAAATGTTGTTGGGAAAGTATAATCAGCGAGAGTAGTATACCATGAAGATACACCCAGTAGTTGTTTATGTAATTTTTTATTCATAATGAAATACCTTATTCTAGTATTTTCTTTAGAATATCCGATAAAACCTATGTCCAGTGTAAATCCTGTAACTATTACCAAATATTCAATTTATATATTTTAATATTATATTATAAATATTATCTGCTGTTTTGCATATTGCTAAAGTATAAATTTAACATTCAAGCTTCGAGATTCAACAGTATTGAATATATCTTTATAATAATTAAATATTATTGAAACACTTTAATCATTTTTATTTTATACATGAGGGCTTTTTCTCAGCCTGTTTGTTACCACAATAAGATATATAACAAACGCAAATATAAATATAGTCTGATACTGGAACCAAGGCGGTTGGGCCAGTTCGAGTAGAGTTCCTATAATTATAGCAGGAAAACTTGCATATATTGCAATGGAAAAGAATTTCTTAAAATTGAGATTATAGAGTGTCTTCTTCCCCGTAAATTTATATACAGCAGCAAAAATTAATGAATACAGAAGCGCATTTATAATTATAGTAAAGAAAAACCTTACCAGTACTATGCCTGCTGACCAGTAAAAAATAGAGTTTGCAAAGCCAGTGAAACTATTGATCTTATCCAGGCTGAAAAAACCAACAATAGGGATATCTCCCTGGGCACATATTTTTAACAATAAATTGTTAAAATCAGTCAGTGAATTGCTTTTAGCATAATTATCGATTTTATCTTTTGAAAGAAATTTAAACAATTTAGTAGAGTCTAAGTTTGTTACAGCTGGATATAGAATTACTTCATTATCATTTAGCTTCATCCAACCGACAATACTTTTTGGAGTCCAGATAAAACCTGAATAATTCATATCTGAATTAATTTTAATATTATTTATGTCTTTCAGAGATGGAGCATAATCAAATTGTAAATATCTGTAATTGAGATTACGAGATTTATTCGGATTGAGTTGAGGATAAACACCATCCTTTTTTACTATGATATTACCAAACTGATTTTGAAGGTAGTTGCAGGTATCTAGTATTTCCTTCTTCATGTTGGGGGAACTTACAGCTGTAAATATAAAAGAGCATATGATTCCAAGCAAAATCAGATGCCAAAAAGTTTTTAATAATCTGAAATTAATTATTCTAGTAAATATTTTAGTTCCGCTGCATACAGAAAAGAGTATACTGAAAAAATTGTTTTTCTCTGTCATTTTTTATTTCAAATAGCCTTTCTTCGAAATTTTCTTTTTTAATTTATTTAATTTTGATTTTATTTTAAGTAATTCAGGCTTTGTCAATCTGTCAATAAAAATTATTCCGTTTAGGTGGTCAATTTCATGCTGAAGCACAATTGCCAGCCAACCGCCGCATTCCAAACTGATAAATTCGCCGTTTAATAATGTTGCCTTCAACTCTACTGTAGAAGATCTTACTACAGATGCATATATCTCAGGGACACTCAAACATCCTTCTTCTACTGATACAAGGGTATTGCTGAATGAAGTGATTTCAGGGTTAATCAAAGTTAAAGGCATTTGAGGTATCAGCAGAGCCTCACCAGGTGTAATGATCTCAGACATTTCGTAGCTTTTTGCATCGAAATTCATTGTTATTATTTTTTTATTGATGCCGATTTGCGGAGCTGCCAGACCAATGCCATTATTTTTTTTCATGACTTCAAGCATATCCCCTGATAATGCTTTTATTTCATCTGTTATTTTTGGTACCGGTTCAGCTTTTTTTTCTAAATCGGGCGCTCCATACAATCTAATATTCATATTTATAGTAAAGTAAAGTAGTTGGTTTTATAAAATAAATTATGTTAATATAACATACTTAATCCTAATTATTAGCTTTAAAATTATTTTATAAATCGTATGTTTTCTCTGATTTATAAGAACTGATTAAATTTAAACTGGAACATGCTTTGCTTATTTTATCAATTGTAATCTTCATTTTTGGGTCTGATATATTTCCTTCTATATCAACAAAAAAAGCATATTCTGATGGTTTGCCGTAAATAGGTCTGGAGATAATCCTGCAAAGATTAACTTTGTCAAGCTTAAATGGTTCCAGAAATTCATATAAACTTCCGGGTGTATTATTCAGAAAAGCAGAAATACTGGTTTTGACATTATTCCCGGAAGGCATATTTGTTTCTTGTTTTAGAATAAAAAACTGTGTTATATTCGGTATATCCTGTTCAATAGGATATTTTATAACATCGAGAGAATATAATTTAGATGCAGATATTGAAGCAATCGCAGCTGAGTTTTTTTCACTAGATACAATTTCAGCAGCCTTTGCTGTACTGCTTACGACATTTTTTTCAGAATCAGGCAAATTTCTTCTTATCCATGAATTACAATGATAAAGTGGAACAGAATGTGAATAAAGATATTTAATTTCTTCATTTTTCCTGCCGAGTAATGCCAGCTTGACTTTCAAGTGAATAGAAGCATCAATATTCAATTTATAATTATTATTTATTAATAAGTCTACTGTTTCAGCAATTGGACCTCCTGAAGAATTTTCAACAGGTACGATACCTCTATTCATTTTAGATTCAGCAATAAATGAAAAAATATCTATTATGGATTTTAGTGGAACTAATTCAATACTATCATCAAAATATTGTTTAGCTGTTAAGTGCGAGTATGTACCCTCAGGGCCCAAATATGCTGCTTTAATTTTAGTCATTTGTATTACCATTAGTGATTTTATCATCTTTGAATACAGTTAAATTAATACTACCTTTCATAAGCAAAGCGTTTATAATTGTATCGGATGCTATATTAGGTGAAGTTATAATTTTTTTTGTTTTCTTTTCTGTCAGGATTGAATAGCCTCGATTTAATACTGATTTAGGGTTTAGTGCAGAAAGCTTGCTGTTCGTAGCGTTTAATCTGTTCTTTTGTTTTTCAAGTTTTATTTCGATTAGATGATTGATTTTTGAATGCATCTCATCAATAATCTGCTGACGATCATAAAGCATTCTTTTTGGGTCAGAAAAAACATATGAACGTGATACACGTTCCAGTCTTCTTTTATTTTTTTCTTTAAATAATTCTACATTTGATTTCAGCTTATTTTTAAGATTGGATATTGACTGTTTGAGCTCATCCTGTTTGGCAATAACGAGTTCTGCTGCAGCTGAAGGTGTAGCAACTCTCAAATCAGCAACAAAATCTGAAATTGTAAAATCTATTTCATGTCCGACAGCACTTATAACTGGGATAGTGCATTCAGCTATTGTTCTGGCTAAAATTTCACTGTTAAAAGGCCATAAGTCTTCCATTGAACCTCCACCTCTAGTGAGAACAATGACATCAGGTTTAAGTTTGGATTTGTTAAAAAATAGGATACCTTTAATCAGTTCTTTTGAAGCATTTTCTCCCTGAACAGAGGCCGGGAATATCTGAATATGAATATTAGGGAAACGTCTATTTATAACTTTGAGAAAATCTTTGATAGCTGCGCCTGTGGAAGAAGTCACAACACCAATCGTTTTTGGTAGTACTGGAATTATTTTTTTTCTCTCATTTTCAAAAAGACCTTCATTTAGAAGCTTGAGTTTAATTTCTTCAAACTGTTTTTGAAGAGTCCCTAAACCTGTATTACGAATGTTTCTTATTGTAAACTGATATTCACCGCGTACAGCATAAACCGATATGGAACCAAAAGCTTCAATTTTAGAACCTGTTTCGAGTTTTAATGACTTTACTAATGATGCACCTTTCCATAAAACTGCACGAAGTTGCGATTTACTATCTTTTAAATTCAGGTAAACATGTCCGGATCTATGAACAGTCATAGTTCCTATTTCTGCCTCGATCCAGAATGAAGTGAATGTGCTTTCAATAATTTCCTTAACTGCTGAATTTACATCAGAGATTTTCCAAATTTTATCATGCACTTTAAATTACTTTCTAAATTTTTTGAAGAATCATGCATGTCCTGCATGGCAGGTATACTTTAATTCCATGATGTTTGGAGCCGTCATTTGAAGTTTTATTAGTCTCAAAATATTGTGAATCTGTTATTCTATCATGGCCGCCAAACTGAGTTTCATCAGAGTTAAGCATTAATTTATATTTTCCTTTAGGTAATTCTATAAAATAATCACTTACTGAATTTGTTGGATGAAAATTAAATATAAATATCAGATCTCCTCTGATAAAGGCAAGAATTTTATCGTCACAATGCGAATATAGTTTAGAATAAGTTCTATTAATGGAGTCATGCTTGGAAATCAGTTTGAGCATGACTCTGTCAAAGTTAGCAAGATTTTCGTATCTTAAAAAACTGTTATCCACTAAACTCCACTGACGGCGTGAGTATTTATATGACCAGTTATTTCCTTCTCTTGGAAAATCTATCCATTCGGGATGTCCAAATTCATTTCCCATGAAGTTAAGATAGCCACCGTTAGCTGTAGCCACTGTGATTAGCCTGATCATTTTATGTAGTGCCATACCTCTGTCAATAACCATACTTTTACTGGCTTTATCCATCGCATAATACATTTCAGCATCCATAAGTTCGAAAGCCATTGTTTTGCTTCCAACAATAGCCTGATCGTGACATTCTACATAACTTATTGTTTTTTCATCATTCCGATGATCTGTAAGTTTAAAATACATTTCTTCTACATTCCAGTGATCATCAGGAACTTTTTTAAGATGTTTGAACCAGTAATCAGGTATGCCCAAAGCTAGACGATAATCGAACCCAATTCCCCCATCTTCAATAGGAACTCCCAATCCTGGCATACCGCTGACATCTTCTGCAATTGTAATAGCATTAGGTTTTACATCATGTATTACTTTGTTTGCCAGAGTTAGGTATGTGATTGCGTCTTCATCAACTGATTCATCAAAATAGTGATCGTATATGCCAAAATCAGTTCCCAGCCCATGGTCATAGTACATCATGCTTGTTATGCCGTCAAAACGGTAGCCGTCAATTTTATATTCATCAATCCAGTAGCGGCAGTTAGATAACAGGAAGTGAAGAACTTCTGTTTTTCCATAATTGAAGCATTTAGAATCCCATGCTCTATGTTCTCCTCTGTCACCGCCGTGAAAATATTGGAAGTCAGTTCCGTCCAGTTTTGCTATACCTTCGAGTTCATTTTTTACAGCATGTGAATGAACAAGATCCATAATTACTGCAATGCCGTTATCGTGAGCTTCGTCGATTAGCCTTTTTAGATCATATGGACTTCCGAAGCGAGAGGAAGCAGAGAAAAAATTTGAAACATGATAACCAAAACTACCATAATAAGGATGTTCCATTAAAGCCATTATCTGAACAGTGTTGTAGCCGGCTTTAATTATTCTTGGGAGTGTATTGACTCTAAATTCTTCATAAGTTCCTACTCCTTCTTTTTCCTGCCCCATACCAATATGTGATTCATAAATTAAAGGAGGTTGCTTGGATGGTGAAAAGTCAGGGTGTTTCCATACATATGGTTTCTTAGGATTCCATACCTGTCCAGAGAAAATTTTTGTATTGTCATCCTGAATTACCCTTCGGGCAAAAGCCGGCAGTCTTTCAGCTTCTCCTTCATTCCATTTGACATTTAATTTATACTGGTCATTATGATGAATTTTATTTAATGGAATTTTAAGTTCCCAAATTCCTGCCTGTACATCTATTTTTGATAAATAGAATTCCTGTTCTTTTTTCCAGTTGTTAAAATCACCTATTAAACAAACTTCTTTAGCATGAGGAGCCCATTCTCTAATTACCCAGTGGTCATCAATTTTATGAAGGCCGAAATATTCATGTCCATTAGCGAATTTTGAAAGAGACATTTGATTGTCAGTTAAACGTTTTTCTGCCTCTTTAGCTTTCTCTTGTCTACCTCTAATAGCATGTTCATATCTTTGCATCAAAGGATCATCAAATAGTTTTGTCAGTTTTATATTATTATGTTTAGTCAATTTAATTTTCCTTAATTTATTTTGTTTATATATAATCTTTTAAGTGAATTATTTGCTGGTTATGTACTCTTTCGACATATATCTGATAATATCTTTTAACCAGATAATACCAACTGTACAGTTTTGTTTGTTTTTTACCAGTGCTGTAATTTTATGGAAGTTGTGTAATTCATAATATATTTCCTGTATATTCATCTGTTTTTTTACAGATATAATTTCTGATATATATGATTTTACGGTATTTAGCCTTTCTTTTCTAATTTTAATTAAATCAAATACACTGATGATGCCGATTATGTTGTTTTTATTTCCTTCCGAATAAATAGGAATTAAATCGTATTTATATTTTTTCATTGATGTATAAATTATATCAGGATGAGTATTTATTGAGAAAGAAACTGTATCACAAATTGGGATCATTATATTTTTAGCGTTAATTTCCTTAAGATTAATTGCATTAATCAGCATATTATTCTGATGTTTTGTTATAACTCCAGATTTTTCACCTTCTGTAAAGAAAAAGCTCATTTTCTGTAGAGTTAAATTTTTTAATTCATTAACTAAAGCTTCATTATGTTTAGGATTTAAAATGCCTGATAGGTATTTAAGCGGTAGTGTGAAAGGTTTGCATAATAAAATACAAATATATTGTAAATTGGCAAATTTGTACATCAATGTATCAGTATTGACTCTGAAAAGGTTTTTGGGACCTACTTCTCCAAAAATAAACATAGGAAACATCAGAAGCAATGTTGCTGCTACTTCGGCAGACCATGGTATGAAGTTGAATGCAAAGATTATTTTATCTCCTCCTATGCAGTTTTTTAATAAAAAATTAGTCATAAGCATAGATACTATATAAACAAAAAAATTTTGAATGATAAGTGTAGTAAAAATAAAAATTTGTGGATCGGATAAATTTTTTATCAGAATATTTGCTTCTTTATCATTATTTAAAGCTTTATGCTGCAGTTTGAGTTTATTAATTGTATAGCTACCTGTCTCTAAACCAGCAAATAGACCGATGATTGAGATAAAGAAAATTATTGACAGTATTGTAATCATAATTATTAATGAATTGTTAAAATTGCTGTTTCAACTCTGTTGCCGTTCATCTTCTCGACTGAAAATTTAACATTATTTATTGTTATAGAATCTCCTACTTTTGGAATTTTGTCTAAACTGAATGTAATAAGTCCTCCGATGCTTGCAGCATTTAATGAAACTGATGGATCTATTTCATTTTTGAAAAAATCTTTCCAGGCAATTAAGGGAAAGGAACCTCTAACTTTAAAGCTAGATTCAGAAAGTTTTTCTATTTTTCGGGAATATGATGATTCAGGGTTGTAATAGAAATTTCCAATTAATTCTTTTAAAATTAGATTTGTAGTAACATACCCTGATAGTCCACCGTATTCATCTACAATATAAACAGATTTTATTTGCTCCAGTAGCATTTCAGACAATAGTTCGCCGGCAGTTTTTGTTTCCGGAACAAACTTTGTAATAGGTATATCTTTTCTAGTAATAAATTTTTCATCATCATTAAAATAAAGATCTTTAATATTTACGAAACCAATTGGATTATCTTTATCTTTTTGATAAATTGATATATCATAAATATTTTTCTCTATAGCTAAATTTATTAAATTGTCAATGCTGCTCTTGATATTTGCCTGTATCATATCAACTCTCGGTATCATAATATTTTTTATCCTGAGGTTTGACAATGTAATAATATCTTCTATTATATCTGAAATTTGCGGTTCGATTTTTCCTTCATCTTCGCTTAGAGAAATAAGCATTTTTAATTCATCAACAGTTATATCTTTTGATATTTGAGCTTTAGTGCAAGGGAAAAGACTATCAGTAATTATTGTAATAATAAATCTAAAAGGTGTAGATACTTTAACCCATATAAAAATGGGATAACATGATAGCATAGCATAGGTTATTGGATAATTAATTCCTACAGATTTAGGTAATATTTCGCCAAACAATATAATAATTACCAATGCAATTAGACCAAATATTATTTGCATTAGGTGGCCATAAGTCTGCCCTATCTGCATTATTAAGACGGTTGAAAGGCAAAAAAACAATATATTTACAGTTAAATTACCAAATAAAATAGCTACAAGAAATTTTGATGGAGTTTTATGAAGTGATATTATTATTTTGGAAATTCTCGTTTTACTGGTTTTGATTTTTGAAAGCTGATGTTTTGTAAGTGAAAAATATGCTGTTTCTGTTCCTGAAAAAAAAGCAGATAATATAATTAGTATGAGCAGGTTTAGTAAAACGAAAAAATGATTGTAAATGATTGCCATATTAATAAGGAGAAATGAAATTAATAGTTATGTATCATTTTTATAGCATGTTTTCAAGTTATATTTTCAGTAATTATTTTTATTATTTTATCTGTAGCATCAGGTGGAAATAGATTTATATCTTCTATTTTTTTATTATAAAACTTGCCAATAAATTTCAATAATATTTTAGATATCTTTTCTTCTTTGCATTTATTGTTTTCAAGAATTTCCGATATTCCGTTTTTAGAATAATACAATGCATTATAATATTGATGATTTTCTCCCGCAAAAGGATATGGAATAAGAATCGCAGGTTTATTGAAAAATGCTAATTCACTAACAGTGCTGCCACCACTTCTGGATATTACTATATCTGCAATTGCATACAATAATGACATATTATCGCTACGTTCGATTACTAAATTTGTAAAGGTAACTCTTTTATATAAATTTTTAGTTGCAGAATAATTATTTCCGCCTGTTAGGTGTATAATTTGAACTTTAGATGGGAAATTTATAAAAGTTTTAGGAATTACTGTGTTAATAGTTTTTGCTCCTGAACTTCCTCCAAAAACTAAAATAATAGGTATATCATTAGTAAATTCTGATCTAAAAGAATTATTGAGTTCATTAATTAATTCAGCTTTTTCTAAATGGTCAGTATTTATAATTTCATGTCTTAACGGCATCCCTGTAAAGATTGACCTGCATCTAATTTTTTTATCTTTAACTATTAATGGAAAACTCAACATTAATAATTTAGCCCATTTTGATAATAGTTTGTTTGCCTTTCCTATTTTTGCGTTACCATCATGAAGAAACAGAGGAATTCTAAGAAAAAGTGCTGCGAAACCAGAAGGAAGGGATGTATAGCTTCCCATTGCCAGAACTGCATCAGGTTTAAACTTTAAGTAAATAAAAATAGACTGAATGAAGCCTTTGATAAACTTTAAAATAAAAGTGAGACTATTAACTGGTGATTTAGAAAATTTAGAAGAAGATACTTCGTCAATGGTTATGTCATATTTTGAAGAGTATAACTCTTTATAATGTGTTTTGTGCCCACCTGTTATAAGCTGTACTTTTTTCCCTTTATCTTTTAATGCTCTAGCAATGGTAACACCAGGGAAAAAATGTCCTCCTGTTCCGCCGCATGTAATAATTAATTTATCAAATTTATTTTTACTCATATTAAATTAGACATTTCTTTTTTTATCTCTTTTTTTTAAATTTGAACCTTCGTGTTTATTGCTTGCTCTCTTTCCTGTGTAGTTGGAAATGCTGATAATAAACCCAGCACCTATGAGACAGATCATTATATTACTGCCTCCGTAGCTCATAAATGGAGCAGGCATACCTTTTGTGGGGAATGCACCACTTATAACTCCAATATTAATAATTGCCTGAAGTGCTATCATTGCTGATACACCGAAACCAAGCAGCATACCTTCTTTGTCTTTTGCTTTTATAGAGATATAGATTGATAAACTCAGAAAAAGTACATACAGAGTTATTAATACAATTAAAGCAATATAACCTAATTCTTCGCCGACAATAGATAAAATAAAATCAGTATGTGCTTCTGGTAGGTATTCAGCTTTCATCCTGCTCTTGGCAAAACCTAGACCTGTCCATGAACCTGACCCGAGAGCCAACAGTGAAAGCCATAGCTGATAGCCAATTGTTTTTTGATAAACTTCAGGAGAAAGAAAAGATGTAATTCTTGCCCATCTCATTTTGTCAAAAAATTTCAATAAAATAGGTATTGCAGGCAATATCAGTAATGGTGGAAGTAAATATCTGAGTTTTATCCCTGAAACAAAAAGAATTAACCATATAACTGCAGCAATTAGGATAGTTGTTCCTAAATCTTTTCCAATTAAAATAAGTCCTAATATAATAAAACATAGAAACATAGGATATATAAGCCCTTTAAATGAAGTAGCAATCTGTCTTTGATGACGAGGAATATAATAAGCTAAAAACATTATTATTGCGATTTTTGCCAATTCTGAAGGTTGAATATTTCCTATCCCTCCAGGCAGTTTTATCCATCTGTATGCACCGTTAACAGGTCTCGAAAACCTGGCTCCTATAAGTAGTATTGCAGTTAAATAAATCAGATATTTTGAGTAAGGGATAATTCTTTTATAGCCTATAAAATTTATGAGTGTTGCACAAATAATTCCGAAAAATATCCAGACTGCCTGTTTTATAAGCAATGATGCTCCAATAGTTCCTGAAGTTGTGGAATAGAGCATGATCAGACCGAACATTACTAGTGTAAGTACGATAAATATAAGTATAAAACCTGTTTTTTGAGGAGGAGAATATTTTGTTGTAACTTTTTGAGCCCTATTCTCAGAACGGGTTATCTTAGGTAGTCTCCTGATTTTTACGTTATCCATATTGAAAAGTTGTCATAAAGTTTAAATACAATTCTGTATTTAAGCATGATATCTACGTTGACTATTTATTTCAATTAACTTTTTTTATAAAAAATATTCAAATTAACTTATGAGAGTGACATTTTGTCTCTTGGTACATCTTAAAAGTAACATAAAGACATAGGTTTTTATTTTGCTGATGTAGTGTGTAAAGCTCGTAACACTGTGTGTATTAATGATATATGTTTATATCACAAGGTTTGGCATGTATTTTGCTATAAGTGATTGGAAGAAATTTATAAAATGAAATAAATGATATTTAATATAAATAGATTAAGTAAAGGATTATTAAAATGGGTAAGATTTTAGGAATTGACTTAGGTACAACAAATAGTTGTATGGCTGTTATGGAACGTGGAGAAGTTACAATTATACCTAACGCTGAAGGAGCAAGAACAACACCTTCAATTGTCGCTTTTACAAAAGGCGGAGAAAGGCTTGTGGGGCAAACTGCAAAAAGGCAGGCTGTAACTAATCCCAAAAATACTATTTTTTCTATTAAGCGTTTTATCGGTAGAAAATTTACAGAAGTTCAACACGAAATTAAATTGGTACCTTATGAAGTTATTGCTGCCAAAAACGGTGATGCTCACGTAAAGGTTGAGGACAAAACTTATGCTCCTCAGGAAATTTCAGCAATGATCCTTCAGAAATTGAAAGCAGATGCTGAAGCATACCTGGGTGAAACTATCACACAGGCTGTTATTACAGTTCCAGCTTATTTTAATGATAGTCAAAGACAGGCTACTAAAGATGCAGGTAAAATTGCAGGTTTAGAAGTCTCAAGAATTATTAATGAACCGACTGCAGCATCTCTTGCTTACGGACTTGACAAGAAGAATGATGAAAAAATTGCAGTCTATGACCTTGGTGGCGGTACATTTGATATTTCTATACTTGAATTAGGAGACGGAGTTTTTGAAGTTAATGCTACCAATGGTGATACTCACCTTGGTGGAGATGATTTTGACTTAGTTGTTATTAATTGGCTTGCTGATAATTTTGAAAAAGAAAACAGTATTGATTTAAGAAAAGATGCACAGGCTCTTCAACGTTTAAAAGAAGGTGCAGAAAAAGCAAAAATTGAACTTTCAAGCAGTCAAAGTACTGAAGTTAATCTTCCTTTTATTACTGCTGATCAAAGTGGTCCAAAACATTTAACTGTTTCTTTAACACGAGCAAAACTTGAACAGTTGATCGATGATCTTCTTATGCGTACTACTAAACCTGTACAGGATTGCCTTAATGATGCTGATATTAAAGCCGGCGATATTAATGAAATTATTATGGTAGGTGGCATGACAAGAATGCCTATAGTTAATGAAAAAGTTAAAAATTTCTTTGGCAAAGAACCTAATAAAGGTGTTAATCCTGATGAAGTTGTTGCAAGTGGAGCTGCAATACAAGGCGGAGTTTTAGGCGGTCAAGTTGAAGATGTTGTTTTGCTTGACGTTACACCATTGTCACTTGGTATTGAAACTTTGGGCGGTGTCTGTACAAAACTTATTGAAAGAAATACAACTATTCCTACAAAGAAAAGCGAAATTTTCAGTACTGCTGCAGATAATCAACCGTCAGTAGATATTCATGTTCTTCAAGGTGAACGTGATATGGCTGGTCATAACAAAACTATTGGTCGTTTCCGTTTGGATGGTATTCCTACAGCACCTAGAGGAGTTCCTCAGATTGAGGTTTCATTTGATATTGATGCAAACGGTATTTTACATGTTACTGCTAAAGATCTGGGAACTGGAAAAGAACAGAAAATTACAATTACAGCTAACTCAGGCTTAAGTGATGATGACATCAATAAAATGGTTGATGATGCTAAGGCCTTTGCTGAACAGGATAAAGAAGAAAAAGATAAAGTTGAAACTCGTAACAGAGCTGATTCTATGATTTTTCAAACTGAAAAACAGATAAAAGAGCATGGTGAAAAACTTCCTGCAGAAGTTAAAAAGCCTGTAGAAGATTTAGTTGCTAAACTTAAAGACCAGCACAAATCTGATGATATTGAAGGTATGAAAGCAACTATGACTGAGCTTGAACAAACTCTGCAGAAGTTTGGAGAAGAAATTTATAAAAATATGCAGGCTCAACAGGGACAACCTGGTCAAGGTGCTGGTCCTCAGGCTGCAGATCCTAATCAGGGACCTGCCCAGGAAGAACCTAAGCAGGCTGATGATAATATCGTTGATGCAGAAGTTATCGATGATGATAAAAAATAATAACTAATTTTAGGTTGCTTATTTGATTTTTAATAATTTATAAGTTAAATAAACAGCCTGATTTTATGGTGATTTTAAAATATTAATCGTTAGTTAATTAATAACTAAAACATAAAAAATAAGGAAAAAAAAGATGAACATTAAACCTCTTGGAGATCGCGTTCTCGTCGAAGCTGTAGAAGAAGTTGAACAGATTAAAGGCGGAATTGTTATCCCTGACAGTGCAAAAGAAAAACCACAGGAAGCTGTTGTTGTAGCTCTTGGAACTGGCAAACTTGACGACAAAGGAAATAAAATTCCTTTCGATGTAAAAGTTGGTGATGTTGTTTTAACAAGTAAATATGGCGGAACTGAAGTCAAATTTGATGACAAAGAATACAAAATTCTTAGTTCAGATGATATTCAGGCAATAATTGAAAAGTAATCATATATTTATAATATTTTAAGGAGAAATTAAAATGGCTGGAAAACAACTTATTTTTGATGATAAGGCTCGCCGTACACTACTTTTAGGTGTTGAAAAACTGAGCAGAGCAGTAAAAACTACTTTAGGTCCAAAGGGACGTAATGTTGTTATTGATAAAAAATTCGGTTCACCAACAGTTACTAAAGACGGTGTTTCAGTTGCTAAAGAAATTGAACTTGAAGACGCTTTTGAAAACATGGGTGCTCAGATGGTTCGTGAAGTTGCAAGCAAAACTTCTGATATCGCCGGTGACGGAACAACTACTGCTACAGTTTTAGCTGAAGCTATTTATCGCAATGGTTTGAAAAACGTTACAGCCGGTGCAAATCCTATGTGCATCAAGCGTGGTGTTGACAAAGCTGTTGAAGTTATTGTTGGCGAACTTGCTAAAATTAGTACTGTTGTAGAAGATCGTGAACAGGTTGCTCAGGTTGCTACTATTTCAGCTAATGGCGATTCTGCTATCGGAAATACAATTGCAGATGCTATGGACAAAGTTGGTAAAGACGGAACAATAACTGTAGAAGAAGCTAAAACAATCGAGACTACTCTTGACGTTGTTGAAGGTATGCAGTTTGACAAAGGTTACTTATCACCTTATTTCGTAACTGATTCAGAAAATATGGAAGTAGCTTTAGAAGATGCTCTTATTCTTATTCATGAAAAGAAAATCAGTAATCTTAATGATATGCTTCCTCTTCTTCAGTCTGCTGCAAAGCAGGGCAAACCTTTACTGATCATCGCTGAAGATGTAGAAGGTGAAGCTCTTGCAACTCTAGTTGTAAATAAATTGCGTGGAACATTAAATATTTGTGCTGTTAAAGCTCCTGGTTTTGGTGATCGTCGTAAAGCTATGCTTGAAGATATAGCTATATTGACTGGCGGAACATGTATAACTGAAGATCTTGGCATCAAATTGGAAACTGTTACAGTTGACCAGCTTGGTAGTGCAAAAAGAATTACAATTGACAAAGAAAATACTACTATCGTAGAAGGCGCTGGAAAACAGGCTGATATTATCGGTAGAGTTAATCAAATCCGTAAACAGATTGAAGATACAACTTCTGACTACGACAGAGAAAAATTACAGGAAAGACTTGCTAAACTTGCAGGGGGTGTTGCTGTAATTAACGTTGGCGCAGCTACAGAAACAGAAATGAAAGAAAAGAAAGCACGTGTTGAAGATGCACTGCATGCAACAAGAGCTGCTGTTGAAGAAGGTATCGTTGCCGGTGGTGGAGTTGCTTTAGTCCGTGCTGCAAAAGCTTTAGAAGCTTTAAAGCTTGAAGGCGATGAAGTTATTGGTTTAGATATAATCAAACGTGCTGTGTTAGAACCTGTTAAACAATTAGCTGCTAATGGTGGTTATGAAGGTTCTGTTGTTGTAAAAGAAGTTGAAGCTAAAGAAGGTAATGTAGGATTCGACGTTGCTAAAGGTGAATATACTGATATGCTTTCAGCTGGTATTATTGACCCAACTAAAGTCACACGTTCAGCTCTTCAGAATTCTGCTTCTATTGCAGGTCTTCTATTGACTACTGAATGCTTAATCACTGATCTTCCTGAAAAAGACGCTCCAATGCCTGCTGGTGGTGGAATGCCTGGTGGAATGGGTGGAATGGGCGGAATGCCTGGAATGATGTAAAATTCCGCACTTTCTATTCAGAAAGTTATATTTTAAAGGACGCAGAAATGCGTCCTTTTTGCTTATAATCTAGAAAATTTTTTAAAAAGAATAATTAAAGAACGGCAGAAAAGGGATTGGGCTGTCTTTTATTATATTGACAACTCCAAACTGAAATCCTGATTTATCTGATATATTTAAAAGACCAATTTGGACGCCATCAGATTTTTTTGCATAATTGTAAACGCCAACAGCTAAACCGTCAGCTCTTTTACCTGTTAAATTAAATGCTCCCAATTGTAGTCCATTAAAATCAAAACTGTTCGCATTAATGAAACCTCCTTGGACTCCATCACCATATTCATTTGTTACATTGATGACAGATAATTGCAGTCCGTAATAGGTTTTGCATACATTTGCAAGTACTCCTATTTGGGCTCCCTCAATATAATTTGTACCGCTTCCTATTGCTGAAACCTCCAAACCGTAAACAGATTTTATCCCGCCTGATACTGGTAATCCAAGTTTAAGTCCATAAACGTCAGTGATATAAGGAGAAGATGGAAATGTCGGAAATATTGAAAGTTCAAAGAAATTCCATTCAGCATCTTTAGGTATCTGCGATTTTGCATTATCACTTGCTGAAATATTTATACAAAAAAGTGTCAGATGCAATGCTAAAAAAAGTAATATAGTTTTTTTCATGTTTTTTGTTTATTCTCTAAAGTTGAAAATTATACTAAATGGAAACCATCCGTTCTTCATAATATTTATTAGACCGAACTGAAAACCGTCACGGTCTGAAATATTAATTACTCCCAGTTGAACACCGTTAAGAATTTTAGAGTAGTTGTATATGCCAGCCTGAAATCCATCTGTTTTGATATCTGTGATATTTGCAAATGAAGCCTGAACACCGTAAACATGTTCTTCAACAAAATTTACTGCCCCTGTTTGGAATCCGTAAATATTTTTAGTGTAGTTAACTGGACTGAGTTGCATACCATAAATATTATCTGTTCCACTTGAGAATATTGATGCTTCCAGTCCTCCTACTTTTCCATAACCTGAACTCATAGGTATCCCGAATTTAAAGCCATATGTATTTGTATAGTCAATTAACTGTGGATAAGAGGGAAGAATTCCTAATTGTAGGGCTGACCAACCTATAGTTTCTGGTTGTTTTGATTTAGCATATGCCACAGTTGTAAATATAAAAAAGATAAATATGAATTTATTAAAGATTTTCATGCATAATTCTTTGTCTATTAAATGAAAATTAAATGTATTAATACATATTCTATCAAATTGTTTTGTATATATCAACAGAATAATTGTTATATAAAAAACTTGCATGAATTTTTGACAAATAAAAAAAATATTTTTTTATAGGAGTATATTATTTCATCTGATTTTTTTATTTATGCGATAATAGAATAAAAGGTTGTTTTATGAAGATATTTGTAATTGGCAATGGTGGAAGAGAACACGCTCTATGTTGGAAATTAAATCAAAGTTCAGATGTCAGCAAAATATACTGTGCTCCAGGAAATGCCGGGACAGGACAAATTGCAGAAAATATTGATATCTCTGTAGAGGATTTGGATGGACTTTTATCATTTGCTTTAGATAAAAAAATAGACTTAACTGTTGTGGGGCCTGAAGTTCCCCTATGTCTCGGTGTCGTAAATAAGTTCAGAAACAACGGGCTAAAAATATTTGGACCTGATAAAGAATCTGCACAGTTAGAAGGCAGCAAATGTTATGCTAAAAACTTCATGAAAAAATATAATATTCCCACTGCTGATTCTGATGAGTTTACAGAGTGCGCAAAAGCTGTTGATTATTTAAATAGAATTATGATTAACAATAAAAAAGTAGTCATAAAAGCTGATGGGTTGGCCGCAGGTAAAGGTGTTTTGATCCCGAATAATTTGAAAGAGGCCATTGATGCTGTAAAAATGTGTTTCAGTGGGGAATTTGGCGAAGCCGGCGCAAAGGTTTTGATTGAGGAATTTCTTGATGGGGAAGAGGTATCTATTTTGGCTTTTACTGACGGTAAATCTATTAAACCTTTGCTTGCTTCTCAGGATCATAAAAGAATAGGTGAAAATGACACAGGTTTAAATACAGGTGGGATGGGGGCTTATTGTCCTGCACCAATAGGCAGCGAAAAAGTTTTGAAAGATGTAAATAAAAATGTACTGAGAAATTTTCTTGCAGGTATTCAGAAAGAAAATCTGGATTTTAGAGGAATTATTTATGCTGGTATAATGGTAACGGCTGAAGGCTCAAAAGTGTTGGAATTTAATGTGCGGTTTGGAGATCCAGAAGTACAGGCAGTAATGAGTTTATTAAAATCAGATTTAACTGGCATTATGCTAAATACAGTTGATCAAAAACTATCAGATTCAGTAATTGAGTGGTATGAGGGGGCTGCTGTCTGTGTGGTAATGGCATCTAAAGGTTATCCTGGAAAATATGAAAAAGGTTGCATCATAGACGGCATTGAGAAAGCGGAAGAAAACGGAGCGGTTGTTTTTCATGCAGGAACTAAAAAAGATGATGGCAAAACAGTTACTGCCGGTGGACGTGTACTTGGAGTTACAGCAAGAGGTGAGAATATAGAAAATGCAATTGAAAATTCTTACAAGGCTGTTGATGATATTAATTGGGAAGGTGCTTATTTTAGGAGAGATATAGGATTTAAAGCCATCCAGTGATATTTATAAAGATATGTGTAAATATTTTTAAGATTATAAATTATGGCAGAGCAAAACTTATTACAATCACAGACATTGAGACAGGAACAGATTTTATCTGCAAACCAGATTCAATCACTAGATATACTGATGTCTACAATGATGGAATTACAGGCTAAAGTTGAACAGGAGTTAGCTGTTAATCCAGTACTTGAACAGGAAAAAAAGGATAGTGATGACTCTGCCGATGCTGTAAATAAAAATAAAGATTCATTACTTGAGCAAGGGGATGAGAAAGCTGAAAATCTGAAAGATGATGACTACGATAACTTTAACCAGCTTACTGAATCATGGCATGATTATTTACCTTCTATTAATACAGCTCAAAACTATTATGTTGATGAAGAAAAGCATTCACATTTTTTTAATTCATTAATAGACACACCTTCAATGGAAAAGGATTTAACTGATCAAATCTCATTTTTAAATTTAGATAATTATATGAATAATTTATGTACTTTAATTATCGGGAGTCTTGATGATCAGGGGTATTTTAAAGGTTCGCTTGCTGACCTTGCTGTTATAGGAGGGAGTGATCTAAATGATATGGAAAAGGCCTTGAAAATAATACAAAAGCTTGATCCTCCCGGGATCGGAGCCAAAGATTTAAAAGAAAGCCTCCTTCTGCAATTAGAAAGAAGTAATAAAAGTAATAAAGATATTTTAATTGAAATTATAAGAAATCACTTAGATGAAATAGCATCCAATCAATTACCTCTAGTTGCTAAAAAACTTAATATAGATTTAGATGAATTAAATAACTATTTGCAATTACTTAAAAAATTTAATCCATCCCCTTACTTTGGTAGATCATCAAATAATGATTCTATTTTTATTCTTCCTGAAATTTCAATAATAAAAGAAGATGGCGAATATAAAGTGATATTAGATAAAGAATATCAACCCAGGTTGAGGATATCTGATCATTATTTAAATATTTTAAGTGATAAAAATACACCCAAAGAAACTAGGGATTATATCAAGAATAAAGTATTGTCAGGAAATCATATTATAAAAAGTATTGAGCAGAGACAGGAAACTATTAAAAAGATAGTAGAGGTCATTATTGATACACAATATGAATTTCTGGAACACGGTGTTGAGCATTTAATCCCATTAACGATGAAAGATGTAGCAGATAAAATAGGAGTGCATGAAACTACTGTAAGTAGAGCTGTATCTAATAAATACATAAGAACTCCTCAGGGGATTTTTGAACTGAGATATTTCTTCTCTGCTGGATTTCAATCATCTGATGGAGAGATGATTTCAAGCAAAGGGGTGATGGAGAAAATTCGTGATATTGTTGAAGGTGAAAATAAAAGAAAACCATTATCGGATGATGCAATTAAGAAAATATTGAATGATGAAGGAATACCTGTTGCAAGAAGAACAGTTGCAAAATATAGAGAGGAAATCAGCATCCCATCTTCCAGGCTAAGAAAAAAATTTAATTAATTATTATTGTTTTCAAAAGAATATTAATTATAATTAGTCAGAAATTAAAATATTTATTTTGTAATTTCGGTAATTATAATTAATGTGCCCTAAGTCGATCTTTTCTTCCTTTTATCTCACAAAAAATATATTTTATAAAATAGTCATATTAATAATTTTTATCTTGTTAGTTGCCGTGGCGTATTTTATACGTGATTATGATTACACAAGAGAGTCTGCTAAGTATCCAGAATTTGTTCCTTTTACTTTAGAAAGTGCAATGATGTACTCATATTCATGGGATATTGCCAAGAATGGATATTTGAAAACTAATGATCCTTCCTTGGTAAGTATTTCGAATTATTCTGTAGATGAGCAGATGTCTATTAGTTTAGAATATTTTATAGGATACGCCTTTAGATTTAAAAATTATCTTTTTAATAAAAATTTTGAGTATAAAATTGATTCTGTTTATGGTGTAAACCGTGAGTTTGTTTCTTGGACCCGATGTCAAATTAGATTATGGATAAGTATAACTGCTGGGCTTCTTTTCCTGTGGCTTCTTATGCTGAGAGTTCCTGTTTTTTATTCCTTGGCAGGAGGTCTTCTGTTTGCTATTTCACCTGCTGCTATTGCTAGGGCTACCGGTCAGGATTTAATAAGAGAAAATTTTGCAATTCCTTTAATAATACTTTCAATTGTTATAGCTTATTGGTATCTTGTAAAGCCTAAATATTATAAACTGTTTTTCCTAATCATATCTATATTTATCACGTTAAGTTCATGGGATATGGTTCAGTTATGTTTATCTATATGGGCTCTATATGAAATTCTGAGAATCTTTTTTGGCGGATATGTAAACAGGAAAAAACTTTTATTATGGTGTGCAATAACAATAAGTGCAATATTGGCTGGATTGATAAATCCGTATTTGTTGTCACATAAATTTTTATTATCACCATTCTTGATTATTTTACAGCCGTCTTTACTAATAATGCTGGTATTTTATAAGAAAGAAGAAAAATACAGTAGGATTGCAGGATTGATTTGCCTTTTATGTTTAGGAGTTTTTTGGTATTTTGTTATTCAGAAAATGGGATTTATCTCAAATTATTCTCATTTTTTCGCTTTGGTGAAGTCAAAAATATATTTTAATAATGTAAAACCATTTAATCCTAAACTTTTATATTTTGATTCAAGGATTTTATGGACGCCGGCTCTACATTCAGCGACATTTAAAATATTTTGGTTCTTGTTTCATTTTCTTATTCCTGTAGGTATTTTAGTTTTTCTCTACGTATTGATTAGAAATAAAACAAGGCATATTTTTTTTAGAAGATTTCCTAGGTTGGGATTGCCGTTTTTCTTTTCAATTGTATTTTTTATATTTTTTATATTTATGGTTAGGTTTCATGCATTAGCTATTCCTTTCATCTGTGTAACTGTTGCTATACTTTTTGGTGATATTTCATATGTCTCAAATAGATTTGGAAAAATAATTATATATGTACTGTTCTTTCTCTTAATTTTTTTTGAACTTTCATGGTTCGCTTCTCTTCAAAGAAAATATGATGATCCATGGTATGATAAATTAGAATTAATTAAATTTTTAAATTTAAATAGCGAAATAAAAGGGAAAACAATTCTGGCTGATTTTACTCTGTCCACATCATTAAAGGCATATAGTGTGGCAAATATCATTTTGCAGCCTAAATTTGAACTTGGAGAAACCAGAAATTTAGTAAAACAGTATTTAGATATTATTTACTTTGAAAATGAATATAAATTTATGAAATTTTGTAATAAATTCAAAACGGATTATTTCATTTTTGATAAAGTGCTGGCTTTCGGAGGTGAAAAAACATATGCAATGCATCCATGGAGTAGCCGATATGTTGCAGGGGCAAATGAAATAAAAAAAGAGTCTGCAGTATACTCATTTTATTATACGCCGGGGAAAATGGAATATTTTTATCAGTTTGACAAAGATATTTCTTTAATGAATTCACAAAATCGTTATGTTTTATTTAAAGTGATTTCAGAAGAGGATAAAGATCATGCAGATCAATTATACTATATTGCCATGAAATATTACAATAATGGAAATATTGGCATTGCTAATAAAACAACAAGAGAAGGTTTAATATTAAATCCAAGATCTATAAAATTAAGATACTTATTTTACAAAATTAATCATAAATGGCCTAAAATAACAATAAGAGGGATAAAAAACTGATTAAATAATAATGATATGAGTTATTATTATATGAATAATTATAGACGCTTGTTTTTTATACTAAAAAAAAATACAATTTACATATAAAACTTTAAATAAATTTTGAATTTTAATATATGTGAGAAAATTATATGAGATATAATCGTTATTTGTTGAGTGTGTGTGATATTAATATCAGAATTTTTTGTCTGTTTGTCTTTTCCATTTTTATAATTAATTCTATGTTTGCTGATAGTAAACTGAATGATACTGGTAAAATTAATAATAAACCTTCAGTTAAGAAAAATTCATCCGGTTTTGACGGAACTAGCATAAGTGAAAATGACTCATTTGATTACAATAAACAGAATACAAGAGAATTCGAAGTTAAGCATTTGTCGCATGATCAACAATTTAAAACAGACTTAGATACGGATCGATACGAAATTTTAATAAAAGCCTGGTTGAATTATAAATATAAGAATAGGTTTAATGATGATTCGTGGGCCAGTAAATATTTTATTAAAGCTTTGGCTCAAATGACATATAGTATGAATGGAACATTAACAGCTGAAAATTTTAATAATGTATTAGAAGGTAGAAAAACTTTTTTCATAGCTGATAGCTATATTAAAGCTCTGAATGTGAAACCTGAAATAAAATATGCTCTGAGTAAATTATATGCAGCAGCATGTATATATACACGTAAAGTTAAGTCGCTTAAATACAGTCTAAATAAAATGAAAAAGATTCCTCCAGATTCAATTTTATATGAAATTCCAAAATTAGCTGAATTTGATTCAGGAAAAAATAAAAATGAAAATAAAAGTGGAAAAACACTTAAACAAGCCCTAAAAAAAATTCGAGCAGAGGACACTTTAGGAGATTATGTGGGTACAGCTCATGGAGAGAACTTGTATTTTATATGTGCCAGCTATTATGATAATTTTATGAATTTGCCTCTAGATCAACAAGTTCAGTTTCTTAATACAGTTTACAGTTATAATCCAACTCTGATGCGAGCTCCTGATATAAAAAGGAATTATTATTTGTATGGTTATTTAAAGCAGCTTATATTTCCTGAAAAAGCACCTGAAGCATTAAAATATTGCCTAAGGGGACAAGTTAACTGGTTGTTACTGCCTCCTTCTATAAAACAAAAAGTAAATACAAAAGTACAATAGGAAATAATATGCAGAAACTGGCAATAATAGGCGGTAACGGAATGCTGGGTTATGACTTATCCAGGCAGGCAGAAAAATCAGGTTATTCAGTAAAAATATTTGATTTGCCAGAATATGATATAACAAATAAAGATCACTTAGCATCCATTGTTGGCTTTGCTGATTTAATTGTAAACTGTGCAGCATATACAAATGTTGATAATGCCGAAACAGAAGTTGAAAAGTGTTATAAAATAAATGCTGATGCGCCTGAAAGTTTGGGAAAGCTGCTATCAGGTACAGACAAATACTTAGTGCATGTAAGTACAGACTTTGTTTTTGGCGATAATAGTACTAAGGCTTTAACAGAAACGGATAATACAAACCCGTTATCAGTCTATGGCGAAAGTAAATTGAAAGGTGAAAACCTGTTGTTTGACACTGGTGCAAATATATCTGTAATTAGAGTCCAATGGACTTATGGGATCAATAATGACAATTTTATTTCTAAAATTATAAAGTTGGCTTCTTCTTTAGATTCTATTAAAGTGGTTGAAGATCAAATAGGCTCTCCCACGCATACAGAACAGGTAGCTAAGGCAATAATTGTACTGCTTGGGAAAAAAATAAGAGGATTATTCCATTTTGCAGCTGATGGATATGGCAGCAGATATGAGGTTGCAAAGTATATTGCAGAAGAATTGAATATTGATGTTAATATAAAACCATGTTCTTCAAGTGAATTTACAACACCTGCACAACGACCAGAAAATTCACGTTTTGATTGCTCAAAAATTGATAAAATTCTTAATTTTAACAGATTGAATTGGAAAGAGAGTTTATGTAAATATCTTCATAAATTATAACCTTATAATTAGCTTCAAATAATAAATACTTGCTTACTTATTTTCTCATCTATTTTGTATATTCATATACTTGAAGTATATTCTTTCCTTTAATAAAATTTTAAAAACTGTCTTAAAATATTGAAAATCACCTCATATTATTCAATCTGAGAGATCTTTTTAATGTTACTGGTTAAGTACTTGATGAATAAGCTGAATGATGAAATTGATAAGGTTAATATTTTAAATACGAGGAAATAATGAAATTACCAAAACTGAAAATAAGAAATTTGGAGAGTAAATATCCGATTATACAGGCTGGTATGGGTGTCAGAGTAGGAAATTCTACTTTAGCAGCTGAGACAATAAAGCTTGGTGGTTTTGGGACAATAGCAAGTGTAGGATTGGGAGATATAGAAAAATCTAAAACAGATTTTGTTGAAGAATCAAACAGGGTTCTGATTGAAGAAATAAGACGTGCAAGAAGAGTAAGCAGGAATTCAGGTCCTCTCGGTATCAATGTTATGGTTGCACTTTCAAATTATGAAGCAATTGTACGAGCAGCAGTCAAAGAAGGAGTTGATTTTATTGTATCTGGGGCTGGATTGCCCATTTCGCTTCCGGAATATGTAGGAGATGCTGATATTGCACTTATTCCTGTTATATCAAGCGGGAGAGCTCTTAAAGTTGTCTTGTCTGCATGGAAAAGAAAATACAATAGAATGCCTGATGCGGTAATAGTAGAAGGTCCTTTATGCGGTGGACATTTAGGATTTTCAATGGAATTATTAGAAGATCCTGAATCATGTTCATTAGAAATTCTTTTCAATGATGTAAGGAGTCTTCTTGAAGAATATGAATATGATATACCGATAATAGCTGCAGGCGAAGTCTCATCAAGAAAAGAGGTAGATGAATGTCTTAAAATTGGTTATGACGGTGTTCAGATAGGTACTTATTTTATTGCAACAATGGAATCAGGAATGGATATAAAAAGCAAAAGAATATTTGTTAATGCCAAGCCTGAAGATGTTGTTTTGTTGCAAAGCCCGGTCGGTCTTCCTGTTAGAGTTTTAAAAACTCCTTTGGTTGAAAGGGTTTTGGACGGACAAACAGAAAAATTTGGGTGTCCTTATCGCTGTTTAAGAACATGTAATCCGGCTAAAGTTCAATTTTGTATAGCCAAAGCGCTTCTATCCACTTGGTCAGGAGATGTAGATAATGGTTTATATATGACTGGATGTAATGTTGAAGCTATAAAAAGTGTTATTCCTATGAAAAACTTTTTTGACACTTTAAACTAAGTAAAACTATTTAGAAAATGAAAGAAATATAAAAGATGAGAAATGAATTATCGTATATCCTGATAACACCATATTCCTTACAAAAATCAAGAACTGGTGGAGTAATTGCAAGATTGCTATCAAGAACAGATTTAGAATTTGTCGGTGCAAAAATGTTTTCTCCGGATGAAAAGTTTGCTGAAGGTTATTCCGAACTGATAAAAAAAACAAATAATAATACATCTAATGAAACTTTAGATTTATTAAGTGATTATATAAAAGAAAATTTTGCTCCTTTAAACGGACGTTACCAAAGAGTGATGATGTTGTTGTTTAGAGGAGATGATGCCAGAGAAAAACTATTTGATATAGTGGGACAGATTAAACCTGGTATAAGAACTGGCGAAACTATTAGAGATACATATTCTGATTATATATTAAACAGAGATGGTTCAACTCGTTATTTTGAACCTGCTGTAATTGTAGCACCAAGTTTGAATAAAGAAGGTGCTATGATGAATGAAGAAATGAAGTTTATTGCAGATTTTCTAAATAAACAAAAGAATATAATTGATAAACATCTTCAAGTTGCTGAGGATGATTCTGATAAGAGAACATTAGTTATAATAAAACCAGATAATTGGCGCTATCCAAGTTCAAGACCTGGAAATGTTATTGATATGCTAAGTAAAACTGGTTTGAGAATCGTGGGCTGTAAACTTTACAGAATGTCTGTTGAAGAAGCTCTTGAATTTTATGGGCCTGTTAGAGATGTACTAAGAGAAAAACTATCTCCTAAAATTGGAGAGAAATCTAAAGCACTGTTGGAAAAAGAACTTGATATTAAACTTGATGCAGAAAGCTTGCAGAAACTTACTGATACTGTTGGGATGAAATTTGCGGATGACCAGTTTTCACAAATTGTCGAATTTATGTCAGGTATCAGACCAGAAAATTGTAAACCATCAGAAATATCTTTCCCAGGAAAGGTTAAGAGTTTGGTCTTAATCTACCAAGGGGAGAATGCAGTTGAAAAAATCAGAACTGTATTAGGTCCTACAGACCCTACAAAAGCTCCAGGAGGAACTATCAGAAGAGATTTTGGTACTGATGTTATGGTTAATACTGCTCATGCATCAGATTCTTTTGAAAATGCTAAAAGAGAAATGAATATTATTAAAATAGAGAATAATGATATTTGTTCTATAATAAATTCTGCTCTCACTAGCTAGAAATATTTATTAAATAATAATAAATTGGCTGAATGTTAATCTTATTTAACATTTAGTCGATTTTTACTAATATAACTATTGCTTTTTTTTTACATATGTTTACATATAGGATATAATATTCATTATATCACAGATCAAAACTTATAGAATATTTTCTGATTATTATTTATATGGCAACTAAGAGAACTACGAAAAAAAAAGTTAATAAAGCTGAGTCTGTATTAAAAAATAAGATAAAAAAAATACTTATCATATTTTTATCACTGATTATTTTTTTGGCTTTAATATCTCATCACTCAAGTGATTTTGCTATTATTAATGGAGGTAAAAATGGCCAAATTCAGAACTGGATAGGTTTGATTGGCGCGTGTATTTCTCAAATATTATTGCTTCTGTTTGGGTTAGGCTCATATATTTTTTCTATATATTTCATAACTTTATCAATTCAGTCTTTTTCTTCAGCACCTTATTATAAACGTAAGGGATTTAGCATATCAGTAATATCATTTATTCTGGGTATAACAATATTAATGGCTATGTGGCCTTTAAGTTTTGTAGCTATGACTAATTACTTGGGAATTGGAAGTTATAATAGCCCTGGATCTGCTTTATCTGGGGGTGTTATCGGACAGTTTTTATCAAGTCCTGTTTCACAGAATATAAGTGCAGGAATTATCAGAAAATATATGGGAAGTGTTGGGACGTGTATATTAGGAATTGCTTTAATTGGCATTGGTACAGTGTATTTGTGGAAAATAGAAAATTTTGTTTTCTTTAAAAAAATATTATCCATATTGAAGCCTAAAAAAAATACTGATAAGAGAATATCAAAAAGAGATATATCAAATATTAATTCGGATATTGATATTGACATGACTAGAAAAAAAATACGTGAAAAAAGAAATCAAAAACGTGAAAATGAATCGAATTTGAGGAAAGAACAGGAAGAACTGAAAAATGAAACTTCATTTGAAACCTTGGTCCCAACTTACACAAATAATAAGATTAATGAAAGAAAAGTTTCTAAGCAGTCTAAAAACGGCGGTTTTTATAAACTTCCTGGTACTAATTTATTAAGAGATATTACAGAATTTGGTGGAGATTCTGCAGAGATTATAAAAATATCAAAAGAAATACTGCAGGATACATTAAATAGCTTTGGTATCGATGCAAAGGTTACAGAAATTACAACTGGCCCCAGAGTCACTAGATTTGAAATAGTCCCTGCACCAGGTGTTAGAGTTCAGAAAATTAGTAATTTAGAGTACAATATAAAAATGGATCTTAAAGCTGAGAGTATAAGAATTCTAGCACCTATTCCTGGAAAAGATACTGTAGGAATAGAGGTACCTAATAAAAAATCTTCTGCAGTTTGCTACAAGGGGATTCTTCAATCCAGGACTTGGAAAAAAAATAATCAGGATGTTCCTATAGTGCTTGGTAAGGATGTCTCAGGCGAACCTGTAATAACAGATTTAGCTAAAGCTCCTCATCTATTGATTGCAGGAGCGACAGGCAGTGGTAAAAGTGTTTGTGTAAATACTTTAATAATGAGCTTGCTTTATAAATTTACACCTGATGATTTACGTTTGATTATGGTTGATCCAAAAGTTGTAGAGTTTGAAATGTATCAGAACCTTCCTCATTTGATTACACCGATTGTAAATGATCCCAAAAAAGTTCCCTGCGCCTTGCGATGGGCCGTAAATGAAATGGAAAACAGGTATAAGATATTAGCAAAAGCCAGAGTTAAAAATCTTTCCGGATATAATAGTAGAGAGTTACCCAAAGTGCCTGTTCTTGATGAAGAGAATAACCCGTTACCAGATAAACTTCCTTTGATAATAATCATCATTGATGAATTGGCAGATATTATGATGGTGGCTAAAGCAGATGTTGAAACATCCATCGCCAGAATAGCACAGAAAGCCAGAGCTGTAGGAATTCATCTTGTTTTAGCTACACAGAGGCCAAGTAAGGAAATTATAACTGGAGTAATAAAAGCTAATTTGCCAACGCGCATAGCTTTTAGAGTAGCTTCTATAGTTGACAGTAGGGTTATTCTTGACCACAAAGGTGCCGAGGCACTGTTAGGGAGAGGAGATATGTTGTTTATCCCTCCAGGCTGTGCTAAGCTTGAGAGAATACAGGGTGCTATGTTATATGATAGTGAAATTGATGATGTTGTTAATTACTGCGCATCACAGATTGATCAGAAATTTGATGCTAAGGTTACTTCAAATGAAAATGCTAAATCAGATGACACTCCTTTAGACGGAGATTCATTAATTGAGGAGAATGGTAATAATGCCGGTAATGATATGGTACAGCAGGCGATTGAAATAATTAGAAGAGAACGTAAAGCAAGTACCAGTTACTTACAGAGAAGATTAAAAATTGGCTATAATAGAGCGGCTGAAATCATTGATGCATTGGAGGATCAGGGAATAATAGGTCCTCAGATAGGCAGTTCCAGGCGCGAAATTTTTATTACTAAAGATAGTAATTAATTATAATATTATTTAAGTTATTTATTTATTATTGTTTTTTATCGTGTTATTGTATTAAATAACGTTAACATTTTTTAAAAATATAAAATTGATATGAGTGGTACTAAAAACAAAATCAGTAAATTGAAAAACAGCATTAAGGCAAAAGTATCTTCTAATGATATTTCTGATAATAAAGAAATAGTTAACTCTGTTGTCAATTCTGCAAAGAGCGACGATAAAATTTTAGAGACACTAGGAAGTTATCTGCAGGATGCAAGAGTTAAAGCCGGATATAGTTTAAACCAGGTTGCTATGACCACTAAAATTCATATACATTACCTTGAAGCAATTGAGCGTGATGATTTTAAAAATACACCACCTTTTATATATGTAAAAGCTTATATAAAAAAATTATGTTCCCTGTATTATATTGATGTAGGAAAAACTCTCAATCTTCTTAAAAATTTCGATAAATCCAATACACATATATCCAATACTATTCTTCAGGACCTGAAAGAGACAAAACAGGTTAATCAAAAAGAAGAAGATAAGATAATGCTATATATAAAAATAATTGGTAGTGTTATTGCTATATTAATCTTAGCAGTTATAGTATTTGTCGGTGTAAAATGGCTTAATGGAAGCTCTAATTCAGTAATAGATAAACCTTTAACAGCAAAGCAGAAAATAGAACTAAAATCTAATATGGAAAAGTTAGTTGCACCTCAATTTATTACTATGTCTGAACTGAAAAACCCTAAATAATTATAATGAATAGAAATAATATTAAAATTTTAGTAATAAATGGTCCAAATTTGCAACTTTTGGGTATGCGAGAAGTTGATATTTATGGTCATTTATCGTTAAAAAATATTGAAAATAATTTACTTACAGCAGCAAAATCTTTTAAGGGCTTAGAAATCATTTTTTATCAAAGTAATCATGAAGGAGAAATTATTGATAAAATTGCTGATGCATTTTATCGGCAATATGATGGAATAATAATAAATCCTGCAGCATTTACACATACCAGTCTTGCAATCTGTGATGCTGTTAAAGCTGTAAAATTGCCTGCTGTTGAAGTTCATATTTCAAATATTTATAAAAGAGAGGAATATAGAAAACATTCATATATTGCTCCTGCCTGCATAGGTCAAATATCAGGTTTCGGAGCCAAGGGATACGAATATGCGTTAACCGCATTAGTAGATCATATTAATCAAAACAAATAATATTTTATTAAGGAGATATACTCATGGAACTTGACGAAATAAAAGCAATAGTTGAACTTATGGCGAAGCATAATCTTTCAGAATTTAAAGTAGAAGCTGAGAATATGCATCTTTGTTTAAAAAGAGAATCTGCAGATAAAGGAACTGTACAACAGATAGCTGTACCTGCTGGCGTAACCATGTCCGCTCCTATCCAGTCGCCTCTTCCTGCAGTAACTGCCGAAGCTGCTCCTGCTTCTCCGAAAAGTGATGAAAATAAAGTTACAATAGATGCTCCTATTGTTGGAACATTTTATAGATCAGCAAGTCCAGATTCTGAATCATTTGCAAAAGTAGGAGATAAAGTTGAACCTGATACAGTTGTCTGTATAATTGAAGCAATGAAAGTAATGAACGAAATTAAATCTGAAAAATCAGGTATTATAAAAGAAATTTTGGTAGAGAATGCTCAATCTGTAGAATATGGTTGCCCTCTATTTGTTATTGAGTAATAATATAAATTCGGGATATTTATTATGTTTGGAAAAATATTGATAGCAAATCGAGGTGAAATTGCTCTTAGAGTAATTAGAGCATGCAAAGATCTTGGAGTAAAAACAGTATTGGTTTACTCTGAAGCGGATGCACAAAGTTTACCTGTGCTTTTGGCAGATGAAGCTGTATGCATTGGTCCTGCAGCTTCAAGTGAAAGTTATTTAAATTATAAGCAGATTTTAAGTGCTGCAGAAATATGTGATGTTGATGCGATACATCCTGGGTATGGATTCTTATCTGAAAATGCTGACTTTGCTAAAATATGTAAATCATGCAACATAGAATTCATAGGACCTACACCAGAACAGATTATAGCAATGGGTGATAAAGCTCCTGCTAAAAAGAAAATGATTGAAGCCGGTGTTCCTGTAACACCTGGTAGTGACGGATTAGTGGCTGATGTTGAAGAAGCTCAAAAAATAGCTGAAAAAATAGGTTATCCTGTAATTGTTAAAGCAACTGCAGGCGGCGGTGGAAGAGGGATGCGTATCGCGCATAATAATGCTTCTCTTGTTAAAGGATATCATGCAGCCCAGTCTGAAGCTGAAAATGCGTTTGGAAACGGGGACTGTTATGTCGAGAAATATATTCAAAAACCACGGCATATAGAATTTCAAATTTTAGCTGATAAGCATGGTAATGTGATTCATTTAGGTGAAAGAGATTGCAGTATTCAGAGAAGGCATCAGAAGTTAATCGAAGAGACACAATCACCTGCGTTAAACTCAAAACTAAGAGCAGCAATGGGGGCTGCTGCAGTTAAAGCCGCTAAAGGAGTTAATTATTCCAGCGTAGGTACTGTGGAATTTATTCTATGTGAAGACGGAAAATTTTATTTCATGGAAATGAATACACGTATTCAGGTAGAACACCCCATTACTGAAGAACTAACAGGGATTGATTTAATAAAAGCACAAATTCGCTCAGCTGCCGGTGAAAAACTGACTATTAGACAGAGAGATGTTGTCTTTAAAGGACATGCAATTGAATGTAGAATTAATGCAGAAGATCCTTTTAATAATTTTGCACCTCGCCCTGGAGTGGTAGATTTATTTATACCACCTGGAGGAATCGGTGTAAGAGTTGATAGTCATGTTTACAGTGGCTATAAAATACCGCCTAATTATGATAGTATGATAGCTAAATTAATTGTATATGGTAATAGCAGAGAAGAAGCACTTGCCAGATGTAGACGTGCTCTTGATGAATTTCATATATCTGGACTAGGAATAAAGACTTCAATACCATTGCTAAAATATATTTTAGCAAGAGAAGACTTCGCTTCAGGAAAATATGATACTTCTTATATTGAAAATATATTTGATAAATTCTTAGCTGCTTCTGATGAGTTGAATATCTAAATCGGAGATTATTTGATGAAAAATACGAAGAAAAAAAATACATCCAAACCTGTTGAAGAACAGCAGGTATCATTAAAATCAATAGATGCTATCAATGAATATGGTGCTGTGCAAATAAGTGAAGATGTTGTTATGGCTGTTGTTAGAAAGGCAGCATGTGCTGTTGATGGCGTAACGAGATTGGCAGGAGGATCTTTTGTCGAAAATCTTACAAACATGATATCAAGTCAAAAATCTTCTGACAGCGCTATTAAACTTGATATTAAAGGAAATACACTTGTTGTTGAAGTGAAAGTTAATGTTATTTATGGTGAGCATATTCCTGAGGTAGCAATGCGTGTTCAGAATACAATCACTGATGAAGTAAAGCAGATTACCGGTATGGATGTTCAACTGGTAAATGTTATCGTGCAGGAGATAGAAACTGCTGTAAGTGAAGATTGATGATATAAAGATAGGTGTTTTATAATTGGAAATTCAGGATTAAATTTTCCTTATTTCTATTATATATTTTGGAGATTAAATAAAATGAAAAAAGATAATAATGATTTTAGAATGCCTTTTGGCTTAGAAAACCAAAATGAAAGAGGTAGCATTAAACTTCATGAAGGAGTTATTTCATCTGTAGTAAAAAATGCTGCACTGTCAGTAGATGGAGTAATCAAACTGGCCGGTGCTTCAACTCTGACTGATAGCATAGCCTATATGATTGGTCATAAAAAAAGCTCTGAAGGAGCTATTGAAATCGAAATATTAGATGATGAAAGTGTAATAGTAAAATTAAAAGTTGTTGTTGTATATGGAGAAAATATTCCAAGTGTTGCACTAAATATTCAAATGACTATTATCGAAAAAGTTAAAGCTATTACCGGAATGGATGTTAAAAGCGTTGATGTTATTATTCAGGGTATTGAAGAATTAGTAGAACCTGAAGAAGAAGATAATGATAATTCTGAAGAATAGTTTTATAATATAATAAATAATTTGAAATTTTTTACTATTAAGGGAATCAAAGATGGAAGCATTAGCTCAACAGTATTTAACTCAGTTAGGTTATTATCTGCCTGGATATCAAAAAGGATTTATTTCTGGTATAATAGCATTAATAATAGTATTTATCATTATTAGAATTATTATAGCATTATGTAAACCGAACAGAAAAAAATGTTCAGGTATTAATACAATAAGTGACAATGGTGAGCTGCATATATCATCAGCAGCAATTTCAGATCTAATCAAAGCTTTGGAAGGCGATATTGAAGGAATTACAGTAATTAGAACAGGGTTATATAAATATAAAAAAGAATATTATATAAAAATTATTGCTGATCTCGATAATAAAGATGCTAATTTTCCTGATTTGGTAAATGCCATTCAGGGAAAAATACTTGAAGCAGTAAAAACTAATTTAGGGATTGAGTGTATCCAAAAAATTGATGTCCACTTGAAACGTGTAAAATCTACATATTAATAGACAGTTGATTGTTTTAGCTTCAAATTCTCCAAGGCGGGTAGAAATTTTACACCGCCTTAATTTTAAATTTAGAAAAATTTCTCCTTCATTCGATGAAAAAAAATTTAATAAAAGTGATCTGCGACCTGAATTAGTCCCTTTAATATTGGCAGAGAAAAAAGCATTGTCGATATCTGAATATTATGAAAAAGATATGGTTATAGGATGTGATACTGTAGTATTACTAAATAATGATATATATGAGAAACCATGCTCTATAGATGAAGCTATTGATATGCTTAGAAAACTCTCAGGTAAAACTCATAGAGTTATCACTGGAGTTTCATTAATTATCAATTCTGAGTCAATAAAATGCTGTTTTACTGACACCAGTTATGTTACTTTTAAAAATATTTCAACAGATGAAATTAATCAGTATTTTAAATTTGTAAATCCTCTTGATAAAGCAGGTGGTTATGCAATTCAGGAAAAAGGCGAATTAATAATAGATTCAGTTAAGGGTAGTTTTGATAATATAGTTGGCTTTCCTTCAGAGAAAATTGTAAAAAGTATAGCTATTATAAGGGCATTATTAATCTAATTTTTTTCTTTTAGGTTTACAAAACTGCCTTCTATTGATGCAGTAATTAAGGGGTTTGATTTCAATAATTCCTCCTTATAAGATTTACTGACTTCAGCATTTAAATCTAAGATATCACCTAGTTTGCTTTTGGAAGCTTTTATCATATTTGGCGGTAAACATATAACTGAATTAGCATTTCTAGAGTAATGCACAGGATTAATTATTTTGATATTATCTAAAACTTTACAAATTTTATTATCATGAGTGACAAAAACTATATCAAAATTATTTAATGTAAAAGTAGTATGAATAAAACTGCAGTTTTGAAATACAATAGCATCATAGTATTTAAAATATTTCTGTTTTAATCCATTGAGTTTATACATAAAAGTACTCGTATACAGAGGCCTTTTTGATAAGATTTTTTTCTGTGTTAAATTAATAATCATATATATATTTATTATATTG